>Ga0181518_10000199_pt1 | contig 69218 bp, 60 predicted proteins | sample PEATcosm2014_Bin_28_FD_119751 | JGI IMG/M metagenome (GOLD analysis project Ga0181518, IMG submission 119751) | Peatland microbial communities from MTU Mesocosm Facility, Houghton, MI, USA - PEATcosm2014_Bin01_60_metaG | ecosystem: Environmental > Terrestrial > Soil > Wetlands > Peat | place...
AGGAGGTCCATGCTTCGGAATATATCCGCCGCCCACCTCGGGCTTGCTACCCCCGTGTTTCTCACCCTTTTCCTGCGCGAGAACGGGCAGAGCTAGAATCAACGACACTGCGCACAACCCAATAAGTATCCTCATGTAAGCCTCCGAAGACACGTTACCACATTTTTTTAGCCCAGGGAACGCGCCATAGGATGACCGCGTGCGCTAGTTCACTGACAGTCTTTTGAGTGTCGTTCAGTACATCGGCGGTTCCAGGAGTTGCGGCGACAGTCACTCGACGCATCTCGTAGAATCTCTTCCGCACAACCCTTTGGTTAACGCGCGTTGCGAGGGGCCAATTAGAGCAGTCGCCCGATTTGCAATGCTGTGGGGCCGCGGGAATCCCTCGCGGCGAGCCGAGGTCGGTACCTCGGCGGTCGCCGGCATCGCTACGTAAAGCGCTCGGTACTTCGACCATACAGCTGCAGGGATACACCGGAGCGGCCAACGACGGTGCTGCGATCGTCAACTTCCTGAACGGCACGGCGACGACCGTCACGCCGGCCAACGTCGCCCGGCGGTGCTTGCCTGACGGGTCCAAGGAATACCTGAACAAGGATGTAGATCGGCTCGTTCGTGAATGGCTCGCCTTATTGGGTGCTCGCAAACCAGGCGAACTGGAAACTCGCATCCGGCGGTATGACGGAGAGTACCGATGGTTCCTCATACGGGTCGTTCCACAGCTCGACGCTGACGGCAACGTGGTCGGGTGGTTTGCAACCAATACCGACATCGAAGATCGAAAAAGAGCGGAGAAGAAACTCCTTGAGGAGGAGCGTGAGCACAGCAACTTGCGGAGACCGCGAAGAAATAGCGACCTCCTGCACGTCTATCTGCCGGTCGAGCCAACAGTTCGGCCCGGTTGTGCTTTGAATTCCAAGTGGAATGAGGTTTACGCAACGCGAACAAACCACGCGCCTTAGTGACCGAGAAAGAGTTGAACTAAGGTCCGTGTTGGATTCGGTGGCGGTTTCGATGGCTTTTTCGGAGCAAAGTTGAGAAAGGGAGTGACGCAAGGATTGCCTCGAAATCTCTCGCCGGAAGACTCGGCGCGGAAACTGAACACTCCAGGTTGGCATTAGCTTTTCCTACGATTCGCAATGCCGAAAGGTCTTCCCTACATACCGCCGATGCCGCGCTTGTCTCACTTCACCCGCAGAGATTCTACCCATTCGTTAGATCGGCCAGCATAGTGGTCTCGCAAACGATCCTCAACATGGCTCGGCTCCCAAACAGCCGCAGACTCAAGCCCATCACATTCTTCTCTGGAAGCTGGCCTAATTGTTCCTGCCTCGTAGATACTGAACTTGTCGGGGCGGAGCCGGTCCTGGATAAACCTTGGTCGGACATTTGTCACTTCACTATTCAGGGGCAAGCGGCCGACGACCGGCCACCTCCCATCTGTAATTGCGTGGTCCATGACGGATAGCTGAAACAGTACTGGGAGTCCCACAATTTCTTCGACGGGCAGTTCAGCTTTACCTCGGCTATCGTAAAAGGCAAAAGTGGCGTCCGGAAGCACACAGGCATACGAATGCGTACCATCTCCAAGGTCGATCTTGATAACATCGCCCACCACTCGACGTTGTTGTTTCTTAGGCTTCATTGTGGAAACTCTTTGTTGGCAGCGTCGCGATATTGTAAATAGCTAAGTACACAATTCCCCAATCGGAGCCGCGCGCGTCAGCAAGTGGTATTTTCGGGACGACCACTCCCTTACGGCCGTGGCTCCATCGGAGCCGCGCGCGTCAGCAAGCGGTCTTCCAAAGGAGTTCATGTGTTGGGCTTTCCGGGTCACCCCCGCGGCTGAGGCACTTCCTGATCCTTGTACTGCAACTGATACAGCTTCCAGTAAATGCCGCGTAGCGCCAGTAACTGCTGGTGCGTGCCGGACTCGCGCAGGCGGCCTTTGTGCATCACCAGAATGCGGTCGGCACGCTGAATGGTGGAGAGGCGGTGCGCGATGACGATCGAAGTGCGCCCTTCCACCATGCGGCTCAACGCCTCGCGCACGCGGAACTCGGTCTCGGTATCCACGCTCGAAGTGGCTTCGTCCAGGATCAGAAAGCGCGGATTGTGGGCCAACGCGCGGGCGAAGCTGATAAGCTGCTTCTGGCCGGTGGAGAGGCCGCTGCCGCGCTCGCGTATGGAGTGCTCGAATCCGTCGGGCAGCGACTGAATGAAGTCCAGCAAATTGACCTGCCCGGCGGCTTCCTCGACGGTCGCGCGGTCGATGCCATGCGTGCCCAGCCGTATGTTGTCCTCCAGAGTGCCGGTGAACAGATAGGGATCCTGCAAGACTACGCCGAACTGGCGGCGCAGATCCTGCGGATCAAGCTGGCGCACGTCCCTGCCGCCCACGCGTATGACGCCCTTCTGCACGTCGTAGAACCGGAGCAAAAGGCTCATAAGGGTGGTCTTGCCCGCGCCCGTATGGCCGACCACGGCAATGGTTTCGCCGGGCTCGATGGAGAAGCTCACGTCGCACAGCACCCAGTCCTCGCCTTTATAGGCGAACCATACGCCATCGAACTGGATGTGCGCGGAGGCCGGAGCCGGCTGCGGGCGCGCGGGCGGCAGGATTTCGGCGGGAGTGTCCAGCAGCTTGAAAATGCGTTCGGCGGATGCCATGGCCCCTTGCAGGATGTTGTACTTCTCGCTGAGATCCTGGATCGGACGGAAGAAGCGCAGCCCGTATTGCAGGAACGCCACCACCACGCCCAGCGTCAGGGCGCCCCGCTCGACGCGGTAGCCGCCATAGGTGAGGATGCCGGCCAGCGCCAGCATCGACAGGAACTCCACCACGGGGTAAAACCAACCGTAAGCGGTGATGGCATCTTTGTACGCATCCATGTGCTCGCGGTTGACGCCGTCGAATTCCTGCCGGCTCTTGGCCTCGCGGTTGAAAAGCTGCAAGACCGCGATGCCGGTCACATGCTCCTGCAGGTATGCGTTGATCTTGGCGATGGCGATGCGGATTCGGCGGTAGCTCTGTGTGACGCTGCGCCGGAAAACCGCCGTGACCAGGATTACGAGCGGCATCACCGCGAGCATCAGTCCGGTGAGCCCGGGGCTGAGCCGGAACATGATGGCCACGATGAAACTCAGCACCAGCACATCGCCGAGTATGGTGACCAACCCCGAAGCGAAGAGATCGTTCAGTACATCCACGTCGGTGGTGACGCGCGTGACGAGCCGGCCGACCGGATTGCGATCGAAGAAGGCGACGTCCAACTGCTGCAGGTGGGCCATGAGCTGCTTGCGCAAATCGAACATGGCGAGCTGGCCGGTGTACTGCATCAGGTAAACTTGGAAGAATTCGAAAACGAAAGTGCCCAGCAGGACGGCGAGATACAGCATGCCGACCGCCGCGAGGCCGTTCCAAGGGCCCGTGGGCAGGTAAGGGTCGATGGGCGTGGGAATGCGGTGCGGACTGGGCGCAAGATAGCGGTCCACCGCGATCTTGGTCAACAGGGGACCGGCCACCTGCAACACCGACTGAAACAGCAGGAAGACCAGCGAGAGCGCCACGTAGCTGCGGTACGGGCGCATGTACGCCAGCAGCCTGCGCATCAGCCGGGAGTCGTATGCCTTGCCCAGTACCTCTTCTTCCACTTTTTTCAGTTTACCGTGGGCGGGACGGTCCCCCCGGGCCGTGGCAGCCGCCTCGTCGGCTTCTTCAGGTAAACTCCAAGAAGTGTCCCGCAGCAAGCATACCGATCCGCGATCCATTCGCGCCGCGCGTCGCGTGCTTGCGCCACTCGAAGAACGTGGCGCAGGTGACGTCAGCCGTCGCCGCCAGCTTGGAAAGATGCTCAAGGAGGCAGGCGCCGCCGGAGAGCCGGAAGCGCGTTCGAACGCGGCATTTCCGGTTAAGCCGCGCGTCAGCGTGCAGCCGCCCCAGGCTGGTTTCCATCACCCAGCCGGCAAGCGCGAGATTCTGGAAATGCTTCGCGCCATAGGTCCTCTCGCTGTTTACGGATTGCGGTCCATCGAGCTGGTGCGTGTTCCCGGCGGGCGCGCCGCGACAGGGGCTTTCGGGAGCTATCACGCGCCCGGAAGAATCGCGCTATACGAGCAGCCACTGCCGCCGTGGCGCTTGCCGGGGTTGATCGCGCCGGCGACGCGCCGCCGCCTCGAAAGAGCCGGAGCGTTGCTGGCCATGTTGCCGGACGCCGGCGCGACGTTGGTGGATTGGCCGGATGCAACGCTGCGACGGTTCATGTTGGAGGAGGTGCTGTTGCACGAAATCGGCCATCACGTATTGCAGCAACACACGGGCAAGCGTCCGGTCCGGATCGCTCGGACGCGCGACCACGAGGCTTTTGCGGCCAGGTTCGCGGAAAAGCAACGCGACAAATTGGCGAAATGGCTGCGGGATCGATGAACTCAAACGTCACGCTGGTGGGCGATTCGATTCAGAATCCGGCGAACGCCGTCATCATGGTCCATGCCGCGGCAATGTTCGGCGCTGCGTGCCGTTTTCGAGATACCAAAGGCGTTGCGGAGGCGGAGGCGTTTGCCGGTTCAGGGTTGGCGACGATTACGAGCGCCGAAGTTCAAGCGCTCCACTCGCGCATTATTGCGTGCGACAATCTGCCTGGGGCCAAGGAGGTTTACGGGTTCAACCCCGTACGCGATTTCGCGTTGCTGGTGGGTAACGAAAGGCGGGGCCTTTCACACGAATTCACAACGCTTGCGACGGACCGCGTACAGATTCCGATGCACTCCCGCCGCATCAACTGTCTGAATGTTTCGGCGGCGTCGGCGGTCGCCTTGTACTATCTTTGTGGCTCGCGCACCGGCCCCATGGCGATCCGAAACGACCCATCGAGCCGCCGTCCCGACATTCTCTTGTGTGAGCCCGCCGACCATTTTGAACTGGGCAGCACCATCCGCTCGGCGGCGGGGTTGGGCTGGCAAAGGGCGTTCGTTGAGGATCCCCACCAGGTGTGGTTCGGCTGCGGACGCGCGGTTCGCTCAGAAGGCCGCGCGGCTGCCCGGCGCGGCAAGAACGAAATCCTGCTGATTCCGTGTCCGCCGCAAGCAACCTATGCCTACCCTCGCGTGACCGTGATCACGCGGCAGAAAATCGGTGTGCCGCTCGATCGGATCAATCTCGCGGGAGGGCCAGGCCAACTTGTCGTGATTCCCGACGAGAGCAGCGGCCACTTCGCTCTGGCCGACGCGACACGGTGGGGCCGCAAGGTCGAGGTTGCACATCTGCAGCTTCCGGCCGCCGAATATGCTTATCACTATCGCCTAATGGCCACGGTGGCTCTCGCGGAAGCCTCCCGGCAAGTGGGCCGCCGGCCCGCCGTTAAGGCGCCGCCCGCGATGAGGCCGCCAATATACGATGACGCTCTCAAACAACTGGCAAAAGTAGCCGGCGAAACAGTTCCCTTGGAAGACCTGCTGAACTATTGATGGACGCAGCAGCCGAGACTGCACCCATTGAGCCGTGCGCCTTACGGTATAATCCCCGCATGAAACGATTTGCAGGGATGCTGTTTTTCTTCACCGCCGCAGCTTTCGCAGAAACCTGGAACGGCACGCTCGTCGACGTGATGTGCAAGAACCAGGATCTGGCCAGCCACACCACCAAGTGCGCGATCGGCTGCTCGAAAAGCGGCTACGGCCTGGTGCTGGCCGACGGCAAGTTCGTGAAGTTCGACGAAGCCGGGAACGCCAAGGCGCTGGCCGCGCTCAAGGCCACCGGCAAGGAAAAGGACCTGAAAGCCAAGGTTACCGGCACGCTGGATGGCGAGACCGTTCAGGTGGAATCCGTGACGCTCGAATAGCGCTTGCGGATCTCGACCCAGGTGGGAAACACCTCCGGGTTTTCCAGCCAGACGAGCATCCACTGCACCATCTCGTCCTTCTGTGCGCGCTTCTCGGGTGAAGTCTTAGAACCGCGCGCGATGAAGCGGGCGCGGTCTTTGGCGGCGATCACCTGGCGCCGGCAATAGCGCGCGCGCTGCCGGTCGCCCGTGCGCATGGCCCCCGCGTAGACCTCCAGCATCTCGCGCAGCGTGCGCTCCAGATCGGCAAACGACTTTTGGTGGATGCCGGCGTAAGGCTGCGCGAAAGGCAGGCCGGTATCGCGCAGCAGTTCTCGCAGGTAACTTTCCGAGACGGGCGCCAATTCGCGCAACAATTCGCGCCACTCGGCTTCGCCTATCGCCGCGATCGCCCGCGCGGCAAGATACTCGCGCAGGGCCTGCTTCCTGGATTTAGGCGGCATTCGGCCTTGCGCCGCCGGGCATCAAAGCGCGCAGATAACGCGGAAACCGGCCCAGCAGGCCCCCGTAAAGTACATGGCCCGCCAACATCGGCCCGTTATGGGTGTACAGTGATATAAGCGGGTTGATATCCCGCCAAAGCAAAGCGAAAGCAAGATAATACCAGCCGAGGCCGACCAGCACTCCGATCAGCGTCACCCGGAGACCGGCGCCGCGGATGGGAACGGCGAGACCGAATAAAGCGCCGATGATCCCATAGAGGACCAGATAGAGCGCCAGCCCGGCCAGCGTCCGGGACGTAAATCCGGAGCTCAGGGCCGCTTCGCCATAGAAGGTAGTGGCCATTATATTGGCCGTGGTCCAGATGGAATGGCGATACCAGGCCGAAGCGAGCGCAAGCCATCCGAGCAGATTCAAAGTGGCGACAATCCCGGCTTCCAGGCCGGCGAGCAGGCCAAACGCCTGCCGTCCGTTGTGCCTGTTCTCACCATCGGCCATGAAATCAGCCTATACTGTCCTATTGGCAAAGGCAAAACGTTAGCGAAATGAAACGTCGCGTAGTGATTACTGGGATTGGGGCCGTGAGCCCCAATGGAATCGGGAAAGAGGCGTTCTGGGAGGCGAGCCGGAACGGCATCAGCGGAGTGCGCCGCATCACTCGCTTCGACCCTTGCGGATACGCGGTCCAGGTGGCCGGCGAGGTCGTGGGGTTCGACGAATTCCAATACGTCGAGCCCAAGGACCGGCAGCATGTATCGCGGGTGGTGCCTCTGGGCGCCGCGGCTGTACGGGAAGCCATGGAGGACGCCGGTATCGACGCCGGGGCGATGACGCGCGACGAACTCCGGCAGATCGGCGTGATCGTCGGGTCCGGCGGCGCCAGCCAGGAGTTTACCGAGGAGCAGTACCGCCTCTATTATTCCGGCAAACAGAAGTTGTGCAGCGTATACACGATTCCGACCTCTACCCCCGGCACGCTGGCCAGCGAGATTTCCATGCGGTTCGGCTTCCGCGGCATGAGCCACCTGGTCTCGACCGGCTGCACGTCCTCCACGGACGCCATCGGCTACGCCTATCGCAACATACAGGCAGGCGTGCTGGACGCCATGGTGGCGGGGGGCGTGGATGCGCCGATCGCCCCGCTGATCCTGCGCGGCTTCATGATGATGCGCATCATGAGCACGGGCTGGAACTCCCAGCCGGAGAAAGCCTCGCGGCCCTTTTCGCGCGACAGGAACGGATTCGTGATCGCGGAGGGCGCTTGGTTCTTCGTCATGGAGGAGCTGGAGCGGGCGCGCTCGCGGGGCGCCCATATTTACGGCGAAGTTGCGGGATATGGGTCCACCTGCGAAGCTTTTCACCGCGTGCGCCTGGAAGAGTGCGGCGAAGAGCCGGCACGCACCATGCAGATAGCGATCGAAGAGGGCGGCATCGCGCCGCACGACGTGCAGTACGTCAGCTATCACGGCACGGGCACGGAATTGAACGACCGCATTGAGACGCGCGCCACGAAGCTGGCGTTCGACGGCCACGCGTACAAGCTGGCGGGGTCCGCTCTGAAGAGCCTGATCGGGCATCCGCAGGGGGCTTGCGGCGCGGCAGGCATCGCTGCCACGCTGCTGGCCATGCGGGATGGCGTAGTGCATCCCACGATCAATGTCGAAGAGCAGGACCCCGAGTGTGACCTGGATTACATACCGGACGTTGGCCGGCGCATGGACATCGAACATGCGGTGGCCAATTGCATTGCGTTTGGGAGCAAGAATTCGGCGCTGCTGCTGAGAAGGATCTAGCGCCCTTCCGAGCCAAGAGTCCCGAACTCGTACCAGGCGTACTGCGTATCCGACAAGTCCCCGAAAGTGCAGCCAGGCATTGCGAATCGCGGGATCCAGCGCCGCCCACCACAAAGAGTACCAAGCGTTTCGCCCAGCCAGTCGGCTTGACAACCGCGCACGGTGCGTTGTACGTTCCATTTAATGCGCTCGGAAGTGAACGGCCTGCTGGGTGTAATTTGTCTGCTGGCGGCGCTGAGCGTCCCGTCCTCGGCGACGGTTGCGATTACGTCCATCCAAGCGACGCCCGCGGCGCCGCAGCCAATCGGCACGGTCGTCACTTGGACGGTGACCGCTACGGACAGCAACCCCGGACCGCTCACTTTTCAATTCAACGTAGCTCCCCCTAATTCGTCGAAATTTGCCCTGGTAAGGGACTTCAACGCGGGCACACTGAGTGGCGGCACGTGGACTTCCCAGCCATTCGTCTGGTCCCCGACTGGAATCGAAGGCGCCTATCAAATTCAGGTGGTCGTCAAGGATTTCGGCACCGGCCAAACCGCCACGAAATCGGGTAGCTACCCGTTCACTCCGCTGGTGAGCGGCAGCACGCCGGTAGTCGTACCGACCGCCAACCCGCTGGTGGCCTTGTTCAGCGCGCCTTCCTGCGCGACGGGCAGTTCCATGCGCGTCGCCTTCAAGCTGCCGCAGGCGCAGAAGCCGGTAACGACCAACTGGCTAAGCTGCCATCCTCCCAAGAGCATGACATTTGAAATCGCCGGCATGTACCCGAGCGCTGAATACCAGATGTACTCGCAGACCCGTACAGGCAGTAGCATCACCAATGGAACAACCCTGACATTCAACACCGGAGCTCTTCCCAGCGATATTACGTTTCCATCCTTCACCGTGAACATCAAGGCCGGTTCCCAGACGGACAAAAGTGACGCCGTGATTCTCATCAATACGATCGAGTCTGGAGTATTTATCCCGAACCTTGCCTCGGCCACCGACTTAACCGGCAAAATCATCTGGTACTACTATCAGCCCGCATCGAGCACACACTACAACTTGCTTACCCGCCCTCTTCCAAATGGCACGATGCTCACGATTCAGGACGGCCCGGCCTGGAATCCGGCCACGCAGGGACAGCAGCTCCTGCGGCAGATCGACTTCGCGGGCAACATCGTGAAGGAAACCAATGCGGGCGTGATCCAGCAACAACTGCTGGCCCTGGGAGCCGCGGATGCAGGTCCGTGCAACGTGATCAACCCGGTGCAGGTCGGCTCGGCCTGTCTGGGTGCGTTTCACCACGATGCCATCCAAACCCTGCCCAATGGCGACACGGCCGTCCTGGCCGACATTGAAGAGATCTTCCCGCCGGGAACCCAGGGCGACACCTCCGGCCTTCCGGTGGACATCGTCGGAGATATGATTATTGTCCTGAATGCCGACTGGCAGGTGGTGTGGTATTTTGACGCTTTTCAGCACGACAGCGGCGCTCCTCAGTTGGATATCAATCGGCCGGCCGTGTTGGGGGAAACCTGCACGGTTGGGGATCCCGGTTGTCCGCCGATGCTACTGCTCGTTCCCGGCATATCCCCGTATGCCAAGGACTGGCTGCATGGCAACAGTCTTTATTACTGGCCGAGTGACACTTTCGGCGGCGGCTCGGGAGACATCGTTTGGTCCTCCAGGCATCAGGATTGGGTCATGAAGGTCGACTACAACAACGGCGTCCAGAGCGGCGGGTTGGGTACGGGAAACATTTTGTGGCGCATGGGTCAGGATGGCGACTTCAATTTCAATAACGTTTTTGAAGATTCCTGGCCGTGGTTCTCGCACCAGCATGAAGTGGGTATCGAGAACAACGGGGCCGGGCCCCTGACGCTTTTCGACAACGGCAACACGCGGGTCTCGCCGCCGCCGTTGGGAGTCGGCAGCGGCAACAGCCGTTGCATGGAGTTGACCTTCGATGAGACGAACATGACGGTTACGCCGCAGAGCCCCGCCATCGATGTGGGCGTCTTCTCCTCGGCGATGGGAAGCGCCCAATTGCTGTCCGATAACAATATGTACTGCCTCGCCGCCATCGTATTCGGCACATCGAGTCACGCGAACAGCTACAGCATCGAATTTGCAGGCGCCACCCAGGTGTTGAACATCGAGGGTCCTCAAGGCTACCGCGGCTGGCAAATGCCGAGTCTGTACGCCCCTCCTACCACGTAGGAGCGCGTGTCGCGTGGTGGGACAGACGCTTTCGTCTGTCAATTCGACGGTCCCCCGAGCCCGTTGCACGGTAGCGGGTCGGAGCATCCCTAGAGCGGCGACGACCTGCCGCCCACCCCGCCATCGGTTATACTGGCGTTGGAACACCAGCAAAACGAACGGCTTCCACCTCAGGGAACTTTTCCCGCGGGGGAGTCGTAGTCCTAGTGGAGTTGTTTCGACCCTTATGATCGCTCCCATCGCAAGCATCCACGCCGATCAGATCAAATCGCTCCTGGCTGAACGGGGCTATCAGGTCTCCGAGCCCACACCGGGCGTCCTGCGCGTTCAGGAAGTCCAAAGCGGTGTGGCCGTCCAGGCCGTGCTCGTCGGCGATATTCTGTTTCTGTCGCTAAATTGCACGGTCGTGCCGCGAGATGCCGTCACTCCCCAGATCATGCGCACCATGCTCGACGCGCATAACGGCATTTCCACTTCGTACTTCCAGATCTATGATGCGGGCGCCGGCAAAGTCGCCGTGACGCTCAACAACTTCTGCAGACTAGAGGACCTGGGCCACGAGGATCAGGACGATATTCTCTCCTGCATAAATTTCCTGCTGGCGGACGTCATGACTGCGCGTCAGCTTCTAAGCGGTCTGTCGGTGTAACCGGAGGCAAGCCAGATATGCCATTTTTGAAGGATATTTTCAATCGCGCCGGCCGTGTCGCCCGCGGTCAGGCTAATCAAGGAATGGACGCCGTCGAGGACGCCACGTTCGATGCCACCGTCCGGCAGACCGTCGCGGACATGAAGACCGAGCTGAACAAGGCCGTCAACGCGTCCGCTGTGGCGATGAGTAACTACAACCGGCTGGACGCCGAGTTTCAGAAGTACGCGCAGCAGTCGAAGGAGTGGAAAGACCGCGCGGGCGTGGCCTTGGATGCCGGCAACGAAGACCTGGCGCGCAAAGCTCTCGCCAGGAAGGCGGAAAGCGACAAGCAGGTCGCGTCCATGCAGGCTTCGGTCGATCAGTCGCGGCAGACTAGCGAGACGCTGAAGCAGCAGGTGCTCGAGCTGAAGCACAAGATCGACGAGGCCGAGCGCACCGCGACCACCCTGGTGGCGCGCAAGAACGCCGCGCAGGCACAGCGCAAGGTGGCCGAGGCGCTGGCGGGCGTGGGCAGCGCCGACAATGCGTTCGCTGCACTCAACCGGTTTGAAGAGACCGTCTCGAAGGAAGAAGCCACTGCCCAGGCGTTCAATCAATTGGCCTCGGCCGGTAAAGACGACGATCTGGAAAAGCAATTCGCGGCCATCAGCGGCCACAGCGTGGATGACGATCTTGCCGCGCTCAAGCGCGAGCGGCAGCAGTTGAAACCGCCCAGTCTCCCGACCGCCCTGCCGGCGCCCGCCGACAAGACCATCGGACAGGCGGGGAAGCCATAAGCGGCGCACAACGCGAGGCGCCATATGGGCCCCATCACTTTATTGCTCGTTGTCATCCTGGGAGTTCTCCTTCTCATGGTGTTGAAAAAGCTTTTCGAGAAGCCGGCGTCCGCGGAGCCGCGGGGCGCCGCGCCGGCCACCCCTAAACCAGACCTCGCCAGCCTGACCGTGGCGGACGCGCGCACGGGCGATGTGGTCTCGATCTCCGGCGCCGGTGACAATCTGAGCGATCTCGATTTCACTCTAGATCGCCGCAGCCGCTGCGAAGCCGGCGAAAAACAGTGGTTCGAGCTGAGCGGCCTGTATCGCACACACCGCATCGTGCTGGAAGTGCGCAACGACGATGAACTCGAAGTGCGCGGCTTCCTGCAAGGCTTCAAGCTCTCGCTCGAAGACCTGGGCCTCTCCGAGGACGACCTCGCGCAGATCGACGAGCGCCAGAACACCGCCGACAATTTCGAGTACGACGGCAAGACCTGGTATTACCAGCGGAGCAAGGAGATGGGCGTTTTCCCGGACGGCGCGCAGCAGGGCGCGGGCTACTACGGTTGGGAATTCATCGAAGATGGCGGCGCGCGTTACCTTTCCATTCGCAAGCGCGAGGGCGAACCGTTCAGCGCCGGAGTGGCCGTCAAATTGAATCCGGCGGATATCACTGTTTTCCGACCCGCCTAAGGAGTTCAACATGAGCCGACGTGGGCTCGGATTTTTAGCCGTCTTTCTCAGCTTGATGATCGTGGTTGTCCTGCTCGCCGGGTTCGACAACCTGCCGCGCCAGGTGCGCGCGGATATCGCCGCCGAAGAGCAACAACTCCCGCAAATCCAAAAGCAATTCCAGAGCGCCCAGGACGAGGTCACGCAAGATCTCGCGAGCGACCCCGATCTGTTCAGGGCGCATGACATGAACACGGTCTTCCCGGACCGCTTCCGCATCGCGTCCAAGGAGCTGGAAGGCGCGCAACGGGACGCGGCTGCGCTCGACAAGCTCCTCAAAGCCAACCGCCGCCAGGATCGCGAGCAGGCGGAAAAGCTGCTCAAAGAGGAGCGGGCGCTGCGGAGCGCCGCGCTGAACGAGGCCTCCGGTATCCAGAAGGACGCGCAGCACTGGATCGACCTCAAGCGCAATCTGCCCGCCGAGCTCAAGCAGATGGGAACCGATCATGAGGCGCTGCAGCATGTGGATTTCGCTCCCATCGACGCAGTGGTTGTGCGCGCCGAAGCCGACTGGCCGGACAAGAAAGCCGATCTGGAAACGCGCCTGGCGGCCCTACGCGCCATTCCCGCCGATGCGGAGAAAGCCTGGCAATCCAGCGACGCCATGCGGCGCCAAGCCGAATCCGGGAATCTCGAAGGCCTGGATTACGCCGGGCTGCTCACCGCCGCGGAAACGATCCACAACGACCAAACCTCGTTGCCGGTCCGAACCGAGGAGCTCAAGTCTCTCTCGGGCCAGCTCTACACTTCCTGGGACAAGATCCTGGTGGACCTGCGGGACCGGCGCAGCGGCGGGACGCGCGATTACGAAGAGGAAATCCGTACCGTCAAAACACAGTTGCTGGATGCCGCCGGCACCAAGGGCGCGACCAATTCCACGGACGACTGGGTCGAAATCCCCAAAGCCACCTACCAGGCCAATGAAGCGAACATCGGCATGGCCGTCGCGCACAAGGCGGCGGGGAAGTACGACACCGAAGCGGACAACGTGCCGGAGCCGGCCGGATTCGCTTACATGGCGCCGGTGGGGCAGCGCAACCAATACGGATACTGGGACCATAGCAATGGCGGGAATTTCTGGATCTGGTACGGGCAGTATGCGCTGTTGCGCGATCTGCTGTGGGGGCGCAGCTACCAGCCCATTCCGTCGTATGAATGGGAGTCTTATCGCACCGCGCGGTCGAGCGGGCATACCTACTACGGCCGCGACGAATCCGCCAGCGCGCCCAAGTACGGCACGCACGGCACGTTCACGCAGCAGCATTATTCCGAAAGCCGCTACGTGCGCAGCTCGGGCAGCTATAGCAGCTCGAAGTACGCCACCGGCGGATTGAAGCGCGGAGATAGCACCGCCGGGCACACCTTCGGCAGCGGGTCGAAGACGCCCAGTTCCGGGTTCCACCCCAGTCGCTCACCCGGATCCCGGCCCAGCTTCCGGCCGCCATCCGGCGGACGCAGCTTCGGCCGCCACCGGTAACCGCGAACAAAGTGACGAGAGAGGGCCGGTGGGTTGGCCAATCTTGGCCGTAGCCGGCAGGATTGCCAGCCCGACGGACCCACAATAAATTCCGCGCTCACTGGATAGTTCCGCCGCGGCCGCTTACGCCGACCCTGCCGGATACCGAAAGACTTGCGGGACGCGGTAAGGTAACGGACACCGTGGCTGGCGGCGAAACGTTGGATGCCAGATCGAAGGCTTTGACTTGATAGGTGAAGGAACTGTTTACAGCCAGGCCGGAATCCTGAAAAGACGGCGCGAAGACACTCGCAACCTGGACCCCGCCGCGCCACACTTGGTAGCCCGCCACGCCTACGTTGTCCGTAGACGGGTTCCAATTCAGACTGATGCTTGATGCGAACGCCGTCGCACGCAGGGCGCCAGGCTGAGATGGCGCAGTCACATCCCCCGGCGCGATCAGATTGTGCCAGGCCAGCGCCGTCGAGGTGTATAAGGCCTGCGCTATCTCGGCGGCCGCCGCTGCTTGCACATCCGAAAATACCGTGGAAGGAGGGAGGGTCCCGCAAGGTGGTGTGCCGCTCCCGCAGTCGTTTTGAATAGCATTTGCCGAACTCCACGTAAGATACGCCGACAAATTCTGTGTGTTGAAGGGCGCCACCCAGTACATGCCCTGATAGTTCGCCAGGTCGTACACGATCTGCAAGAAGCTCTAATCCAGGGGCGCCCAAAACGAGTATGCCTCCCGCGCTTCCTCGATATCTCCCCCATCCGGCAAGATAAACCATTCGCTATCTCGCACCTTACGCAGCCAACTTTGAGACATCGTCATGTGGATGCCGGCCGCGTTTGCCGTGTTGACGATAGCCATGGCATTCTGCCAAAAGTTCGTAAAATCGGAGCCAAACGTCGAGCAGGCTGCTCCCGGGTAACAATCGATAGCGTTCTCGATAATCGGAAACAGATGCATATCCAAGAAATCCAGCGGTGCGCCGATGCACGGCTGGGTACCCGGCTGTGGAACGCTGCACCCTGTCTGTGTGAAACTGTTTGCAAAAGTTTGATATACGGGCATCCATGAACCAAACCCCGCCCCGATTTTCATGCCTGGAACACCCGCACCGCGCGCTGCGGCGATACTACCGTTCAGCATTGAAGTGGATCCCGCTACCTGACCGGCGCTGGACTGCCCGGATTGGCTCGCCTCGGTATCCGGCTCCTCTTGCAAAACGAAGTAGTCCGGCTGCATTGTCGCGGCAACCACGGCCACGGTAGCCGCGCGCGCCGCCTTGTATTGCTCCCAAGTCAAGCTGGGATAGAATGTGGCCAATAGGTAATTACCCCACGCGGAGGATTGTAGGCCGCTCGGCATCATTGACTGACTTTCCACGATCACCTTCATGCCCTGTGCCCGGATCGCCGCAGCTACATTGGCGTAGAAAGTCTGGAAGTTGGCCTGACAGGTGCTCGGAACGCACAGGCCGGTATTGACGTTACTCAAAAACGGCGAGTAAAGCATGGGGAAGGATACTTCAACCGATACCGCCTTGAGCCCCACAGCCTTCATCATGAGAAGTTCCGTCTGTATTGGCGTCATACTGGCCGGGACGAGCAAGTTCGGACCGTTGTTACTATTGGCATCGGTCAACTGTCCCGCATAAATCACGGGATACGTCGACCCGCTCCACACGGCGTTGATGCCGGCGCCGAAATCGGTGAGATCTCCACTCAGTTGGGTATAGAGGTCCGTGTATGCACTGGGCACTGTCTGGCCCCGGCAAATCCCGGTCTCGCTCAACAAGATTGCTACCAGCCAAAAAGAGATGCTCCGTCTCATATCTTCACCAGCTCGATGGTCGCGTTCAAAAAAGTAATGCTTGTAGTGGATGCGGCCCCATACCCGCTGAATTGCAACACTTCGTTGCTGGTCGTCGTCAACCCACTGGTGCCTGTCGGGGCAGGTGCATTTGGCACCGTTGTGGATATCCCGGTAGCGCCTCCGTTCCACAGAAAGCCGGTGACCTGAGCGGCGGAGGTAGACCTGAACGTTACTTCATATTCCAGCGTGAATGGAACTGTCGAGCCCGATACTGCCGAGGTTATTGCCTGCGTAAGGATCGCGGTATCGGAACTTGTACCGGTTGCTCCGAGACGGACCAATAAGTTAGTCGCGTTTGCCGCACTGGAGGTACAGGTCCCCCATGCTTTAATCTTGTAAGTTGTTCCGGCGGAAACAGTATTAGCTGGGATCGTATACGATATGACCGACACCTCCGTCGAGCTGTTGATCATCGTCGAATTAGAGGTGAGAGCGGCAACGCCACCCACTGGGCCGCCGCCCGCTGGGGCTGGCAGGTCCTTTCCCGCGGCGATAGAGGGCGCTCCGGTTCCCGTTGTATTTTTTAGCAGTCCTGTCGCCAGTCCGGCCAGCGAAGTGCCGTTGATCTGAGTGGCGCTGACAGTCCCGGACGCCGTCATGTCACCGCTGGCGTCCACGTTGAACACCGCCGTGCCGCTGTTGTTCTGGACGGATAGGACAGGCGTAGTGGACTGCCCAGCGCCGGCGTGGAAAATGCCGCTGGTTACGCCAGTGGTGGCCGTGCCGTTATAGACCATGAGCGTATTACCCGACGCCACCAGCGGACAGGAAAGCCCAATGCATGTCGCTCCGTTCAAGTAAGCCGCCCAGTTGTTAGTGGCTCCGCTCGGCAGGTCCGCCTCAAACGCATAAGCCGCCGATACTATTGCACCGGCTGCGCTCACCGCCGAGCCCTCAACCCACAGGCCCTTCGGAGTCTGACACGTAAGACTGGAGCCGGAGCATGTCGGCGGGCCGCTTACTACCAGAGTGGCCGGCGCCGTGATCGTTTGCGTGGCGGCAGCAGTATAAGTCGGCGCGTTCAATACCAACCCGTTGGCCTTAAACGAAGAGCCGCCGCCTGCAAACTGCACTGTGCGGTTCAGGTTCAAGTTAATATCGACGAGCGGAGAATTGGCCAGGGTCGTATGCGCCGGTCCTGTTAGCGAGAATAACGTCGGGGACCCCGATGTCGCAGCGATTGGCGACCATGAAAGATCCCAGTTGGATGACAAGCCGAACTGAGAGGGGAACTGTGCCGCCGCGAGCGTTCCGGAAATGCCTCCCAAACTGGACCACCCCAGATTTCCTGCGCCGTCCGATGTGGTCGCCTGGCCTGCGCCGCCCGCTGTGGCCCATAGATTGACCGTGCCGGTGTATCCGGAAGTTGCGTTGCACAATGTCAGAGTGTGAACGTCATTGGCATCGCCAAAATACCAACAACCCGGACTAGACGACGCGGCGCCAAAAGACGCGCCTCCGGAGATCGGTATCATATTGCCATAGGCATCCGTCTGAACCGCGGACGCGGGTAGGTTGGCCGCCGGCAACAGCGCGGAGGAGTCCAGCGGTGCGTAGCCGTTGGGCGCGTTCTTGTTCGCCGAATTCTCGGGCGTAAAGCCGAGCGTTGCCGTCAGGTCCGATGACGCGGCCACGCTGGGCGCACCAGTTCCGCTAGTAACTTTCAACAGCCCGGTGCTAAGGCCGGCCAGAAACACTCCGCCGAGTTGGTTCGCATTGATCAGACCGGACCCGGCGTAGCCTAAAGTCCCGCTGATGAGAAGTGCGTTGCTGTTTGTTCCGGAGCCGACGCCGCCGAACTGTACGCTGCCCGCCGCGCCCCCGGTCGTTCCGCATAGGAACCCATGTGTCGCCAAGCTGTAGTTCAAATGGTTTCCGCCAGTGTCGGGACATGACGGGAGCGCCGTCCAAGCTCCCACGGCGGGCGCCGTAGTGACGACGGTCTGGTCCGATGCGTTGTTGCCCGGTACGCTGGTGCCGCTAATCGCGGTGATGGCGGGCAGATTCGCCGCAGGCAGCAGTCCATTGGAGTCCAGCGGCGCGTATCCGTTGACGGCGTTCCTGTTCGCCGTATTCTCGGGCATAAAACCAAGAGTCGCTGTCACGTCCGAAGACGCAGCCACGCTGGGTACGCCGGTTCCACCAGCTATCTTCAGGAGACCGGTGCTAAGGCCGGCCAGAGTCACGCCGCCGAGTTGGTTCGCATTGATCAGACCGCCGCCGGTGTAGCCTAAAGTCCCGGTGACAAGAAGCGCGTTGGCATTTGTTCCATTGCCGACGCCGCCGAATTGTACGCTGCCCGCCGTACCCCCGGTCGTTCCGCACAAAAACCCGTGCGTCACCAAGCTGTAATTCAAATGGTTGCCGCCGGTGTCCGGACATGACGGAAGCGTCGTCCACGCTCCCACGGCGGGCGCCGTAGTGACTACGGTCTGATCCGATGCGCTGTTACCCGGCACGCTGGTGCCATTGATCGCGGCGACGGAGGGCAGATTTGCCGCCGGCAGGAGTTGGTTCGCGTCCAACGCCGCATACCCGCCTGCCTTGCCCTTGTTGTCCAGATTTTCGGCTACATATCCAAGCTGGCTGACAGACGATCCGCAGGGGGATGGCCACACACCGGCAGCCTTCGGTCCATAAAGGCAATACGTGGTCGTGTTGAGATAAAAATCGCCATTTGCCCCGACAGTATTCGCCGGCGCGACTGTCCCATACCAGATCGACGCGCCGGCCGGGATTCCCGTCGGCGGCACTCCACCCTGGACCACAACCTGCGCCGATGCAACCAAAGGCGCAAGCGCACACACGAGTACTAATAGGCCGATCGTTCTCATGTTGAAATGAGTCTCCGAAAAACCAGAAAGTAGTTGGACTACCTTTGGTACAGCAGGCCCGTGACGACTGCCGTACCCGATGTGCTGTCCAACGCGAGCGCGGTGGGATCCAGCACGTTCGAATCGCGCTCGTCACCCACTACCAGCGACTGACCGGCCTGCAGAACCGCTATCACGTGCGCGCCGGTTGTCTTGTTCAGGCCACTTAATCCGACAAAGACATAGTCGGTGGCGCTGGCTGTTTTAAATGCTTGCACAAGAACTTTGTTGCAGCGCAGAGGAAATCCAGCCGGGGCTGGAACATTCATCGTTAGAGCGGCGCTGCTTGCAGTAACAAAACCGAGGGGGATTATTTGTGCCACTACGCACTCTCCTTTTCGACCACAATATAGCAGTCGGTTCTTGTCCGCCAAGGCTACGACCGTAGCTCGTGGGGCCGGCCTTCCCCGGAGTTTTCACCGAAGAGGTTGCGCCCCCGGAGGTCCCGCGCTCGTTAATGTTGTCGGCGCAAGTTATTCTTGCAAAATCCGTTAGCAGAAGGCTCGAGAAGGCGCCGCTCCTTCTAAAAGCATCCAAAAGCGAAGCTTGGCCGCGCCGCACGCTTCATGGAATATTATTTCGGCAACGATGTGACTGGGTTGCCGGGCGTCCCGCATTTTGCGGCAGTTGCGCCGCCGCCACGCTCCACGCTACTCTACCGCTTGTCGGGCATTCGCCCTCGGAGCATTGACAATGAACGTAGCAGCCTGCATGTGCCTTTCATTTCTCAGCCTGGGAGCCACCGCGCTTCTGTTAGGCGGTCTGGCCCTGGCACAGACGCCCCCCGATCCGCCGGTCGCCAAACGCGTCGATCACCGCGAGGTCCGCCATGGCGAAACCGTCATCGACGACTATTACTGGCTCCGCGACAAAAAGAATCCGGAGGTCATCCAGTATCTCGAAGCCGAAAACGCCTACACCGCGGCGATGACCAAAGACCTGAGGGGTTTTGAAGACTTGCTCTACAAAGAGATGCTCGGGCGAATCAAACAGACCGATCTCAGCGTCCCGGAGCGGGATGGCGCCTTTTTCTATTACTCGCGCACCGAGGAAGGCAAGCAGTATCCGATCCGCTGCCGCCGCAAGGGGAGTATGGAGGCTCCCGAGGAAGTGGTCCTCGACCAGAATGAACTGGCCAAGGGCCTCAAGTTCCTGAGCGTGGCCGCCTTCGATGTGAGCGACGACGGCAACCTGCTGGCATACACCACCGACACCACCGGCTTCCGTCAGTACCAGTTTCATGTGAAGGACCTGCGCTCCGGCCAAGTCCTGCCCGACTCCGCGGAACGTGTGACTTCGCTCACTTGGGCCGCGGACAATAAAACGGTCTTCTACACGACCGAAGACCCCGTGACCAAGCGCTCCAACCTGCTGTTCCGTTACGTGCTGGGATCGAACCGGCCGGAGCAAATCTATAACGAGAAAGATGAGCTGTACAGCATCCATGTGCGCCGTACGCGGGACAAGAAGTTCATTCTTCTGGGCATCGGCGCTACTGACTCCACCGAGTACCGCTACCTGCGCGCCGACCAGCCCGATAGGTCATTCCAACTTTTCCTGGCGCGCGAACGCGATCACAAGTATGAGATCGATCATCGCGAAGGCTTGTTCTACATACGCACAAACAAGAACGCCAAGAACTACCGCGTGATGACAGCGCCGGAGTCCGATCCCAAGCCCGAGAACTGGAAGGAATTCCTCCCGCACCAAAAAGACGTGCTGGTGGAACGTGTAGCGCTGTTCAAGGACTATGCGGTGGCATACGAGAAATCCGAGGCCCTGGACCGCCTGCGGGTGCTTGATTTCAAGACCGGACAGTGGACAACGATTCCTTTCCCGGAGCCGGTCTATGCCGCGTTGCCGGACAGGAATCCGGAATACGACACACACCTGTTCCGTTATACCTACCAAAGCATGATCACGCCTCCGAGCGTCTTCGACTTCGACATGACCACGCACAAGGCGACGCTCCTCAAGCAACAGGAAGTGCTTGGCCATTACGACCCGTCGCAATACGCATCGGAGCGGCTGTGGGTCACGGTGCGCGACGGAGTGAAGGTTCCGCTATCGGTTGTCTACAAAAAAGGCCTGGAGCGCAATGGAAAGGCCCCGCTGTTCCTGTATGGCTACGGCTCCTATGGCGCAGGCATGCAAGCCTCGTTCGCCAGCAACCGGCTAAGCCTGCTCGATCGCGGCATGACCTTTGCGATCGCGCACATTCGCGGCGGGAATGAAATGGGCGAGACCTGGCATGACGACGGCATGCTCATGAAAAAGAAAAACACGTTTTACGACTTCATCGACAGCGCCGAATATTTGATTAAGGAAAATTGGACGTCCCGCGACCGCCTGGTAATCGAAGGCGCCAGCGCGGGCGGCCTGCTGATGGGCGCGGTGACGAACATGCGGCCGGATCTTTTCCGAGCGGTGCATGCCGGTGTGCCATTCGTCGACGTGATGAATACCATGATGGACGCCAGCCTGCCCTTGACCGTCGGCGAATATCTGGAGTGGGGCAATCCGAATGAGAAGGCGGCCTACGATTACATGAAGACCTACAGCCCTTATGACAACCTGGAAAATCGGGCGTATCCGGCGCTACTGGTCACTACCAGCCTGAACGACAGTCAGGTCATGTATTGGGAGCCGACGAAGTATGTCGCACGATTGCGCCGCGTGAAGACGGACCACAACCTGCTGCTGCTGAAGTGCAACATGGGAGCGGGCCATGGGGGATCTTCCGGACGTTACGACAGGCTGCACGAAGTCGCGTTTGAATACGCGTGGCTGATGAGCCAGGTAGGTATTGCACAGTAGCCCGCGACGCAGCCTTTAGCGTGCTGCCGTGGGCTTCAGCCCACGGAAAGAATTCGGCGAACTGAAGTTCGCCGCGGCACGCTGAAGCGTGCGCCACGCCCCTATTGCACGGAATTCAAATACGCCACCAGATCCGTCATCTGCTGCGGATTATTGAACCGCGGCCACACCATCTTCGCCTGCTTTATGCGCGTGAACATCTGCGGGCCGTGCTTCCATAGCGCCGAGATAATCGTGATTTCGGAGTATCCCCGCGCCTGTCCCGGCAGCGACGGCGCTCCGTGCTCGCCGCCCATGTGGCACTCCGCGCAGCGCTTCGCGGCAAACACCTGCTTGCCCTTCCCCGCATCGCCTTTGGCAAACACGAACTGGCGCATCCACAGATAACTCAGCAACTGCCGCATCTCGTCTTCGGAAAGCTGCGGCACCGGCTGGATCATTCTGGGCGCGTGATTCCACATATCCACCGCGATCTCGGTCAGCGTCAGGTTGTGCAGGCGATCTTCCAGAGCCAGCTTGCCGGTATGGCATTTTACGCAGCCCTTCGATTCGAAGATGGCCTGCCCGCCCTCGCCCGACGTGAACGAGAAGCGCGCCTCCAGGCCCTTGGTCGCCGGCAGGTTTCGCAAGTAAGCCAGGATGTCGCTCAACTCCTGGGCAGTGAGTTCCTGCCACCCGAACTTTTTCCGCTCGAAGGCTTCCCGCATGCGGCTGCTGTGGTCCCACATCTGCTGCACCAGGATTACGGGCTGCCCCAGCGATCCCCATTTGACGACGGCCGGCGCGCCTTCCGCCAGCGACTCGGTAATGCCGTGGCATTCCGCGCAGTGCCGATCCGTGAACGCCTGCTTGCCGCGCGCCGCATCGCCGGGTTTGTCGAAAAATCGCGTCGAATACAGATAGGCGAACAGGTCGGCGGCATCCGACGGGCTCAACGTAGGCCGCTCGATTCCGGCGCCCTCCATGGATGCCCACATCACCGGCGCGTGGTTCCACATGGCGCTGGCCAGCAGCGCGGGCGTGAAGCCGCGATCCACACGCGCGCTCAGATCCATCGCCATCTTCCCGCCTTTGCCATTCACGCTGTGGCACTGCACGCAGCGCTCGTTCTCAAAAAGTTTGGCGCCACGCTCGGAGTCGCCGGGGATCACGGGCGGCACAGCGGCCCCCGCCACCACAACCATCAGACTGCCAATGAACAGGTATCGAAACATAAACACACCCTTGCAGGTCATGCCTGCGCTCCGTTCTAAACTTCGTTCTTCTTGAACCGCTCGATCAAGCGATCGCACGCCCGCACCGTCAGGGCCATGAATGTGAGCGTCGGATTCTGGCACGCCGACGACGGATAACACGCCCCATCCATCACAAACAGGTTCTTCACATCATGCGCCTGGTTGTAAGGATCCAGAACGAACTTCTTCGGATCGGCGCCCATGCGCGCAGTGCCCACCTCGTGAATCGCCATGCCCGGCATCGCTAGGCCGGAGTTGATCTGAATATTCTTCGCCCCTGCGGCTTCCAACATCTCGGCGGCGGAAGCGGCGGCGTCTTCCATCATGGCCTTCTCATTGTCGCCATGCGTCATCTGTACGCGCAGCGCGGGGATGCCCCAGGCGTCCCGCAGATCGGGATCGATATCGCAATAGTTCTCCTGGCGCGCCAGCGATTCGCAGAACGCCCCGAGATCGATGCTATAGACCCCAGCCTGCACGGCCTTTTTGTAATGCACGCCGAACCCCTCAGCGCCGAAATTGAACCCGCTGCTCGCGCCGCCCTGATAGCCATAGCCGCGGATGAAGCGAGGATGCCGCGGGCCGTTCAGCACGTTGCGGAAGCGGACCACATAAATGCCGTTGGCGCGATGCGGCCCGCTCGGCGAAGGCGGCGTGGGATCGAAACCGGGCAACTCGCCCGAGGCGCCCCCGCCCACTGCGTGGTCCATCAGGTAATGCCCCAGCACGCCGCTCGAATTTGCGAGGCCATTCGGATAAACGCGCGTCGACGAGTTCAGCAGGATGCGCGTGGATTCCATGGCCTGCGCGCAAAGGATCACGCTCTTGGCGCGTGGCTGGTAAACCTTGTGCGAAACTCGATCGACGTAGGTGACGCCGGTGGCCCGATTCTGGGCGTTGTCCATGTCGACGTTCCGCACAATGGCGTTCGTGATCAGCGTGCAGTTCTTGGTCTTCAGCGCGTCGGCCACGGTGGTGAAGGGACTGCTGAAGTACGAGAACGTCACGCAGCCGCGCTCGCAAGGCCCGCAATAGTGGCACGCGGCGCGCCCGTTGTGATTCTGCGTCAGAATAGCTGTGCGCCCGATAGTGACGGTGCGGCCAAACTTAGCTTTGACGCGCTCGCGCATCTGCACCTCGCCGCAGGTCATCTTCATGGCCGGCAGGAATTGGCCGTCCGGCAGCGTGGGATTCCCCTCGGCCGCGCCGCTGATGCCCACGTAGCGCTCCACGATATCGTAGTAAGGCTCCATGTCCTTATACGAAAGCGGCCAGTCCTCGCCGTAGCCATCGTGGCTGGCGGCTTTGAAGTCGAGGTCGCTCATGCGGTAGCTCTGGCGTCCCCAGACCAGCGTCCGGCCGCCTACGATGCGCAGCCGCTGCCAGGTGAACGGCTTGCCGGCGGGCGTGCTGTACGGATTCTGCAGGTCGTCCACGAACCAGTCGTAGTTGTACTCCATGCAGGCGTAGCATTGCTTCTGCACCGGCCGCGTGCGCGCGATCTCGGGCGACATGTCGCGGTACTTCAGCTTGTACGCCGGCATGTGCTCGGTGAACTCTTTGGGCGAGATGTTGCGGCCCGCCTCCAGCAGCGCCACCTTGAAGCCGGCCTCCGCCAGCCGCTTGGCCGCCCAGCCACCGGTCGCGCCGGAGCCTACGACTATCGCGTCGTACAGTTCGGATGCTTGTTTCGCCTGCATCGTACAGGTATTATAATTCCCAAATGAACCGGCGCGATCTATTTCGCCAAACTTTTCTTGGAGCAGCCGCCGCGGCCGCCTCCGAGGCTATCGCGCCGGCGCGCGAATTTCCGTCCGATTACGACGCCTCCAAGGAACTGGCGCGCGCTGATTGGAAACCGCTATTCCTGGACGATCACCAGAACGAAACCCTGATCGCGTTTAGTGACATGCTCATCCCCGAAACCGATACGGCCGGCGCGAAATCGGCGCTCGTCAATCGATTCCTGGATCAGGTGCTGGCCGCGGAGACGCATGAGACGCAGCGCGGTTTTCTGGACGCCCTGGCGTACCTGGATGGCGAATCGTTCGAGCGCTATCGCGCGGCGTTTGCGCATCTCACGTCCGAGCAGCAGACCGAAGTCGTCACATTGATGGCGTATCCGCACACCTTCGAAACATGGGACGACCATGCGCCGGCGGCCTATCCCGGTCACGCCCATTTCACCAATCTGAAAGACTGGATTTCCCGCTCATATTACAGCTCGCCGGCAGGCATGCGCGCGCTAGGATATACCGGCGTGCCGGGCGGCGTTTTTGAAGGCTGCAAGTGAATCACAACCCCGCCCCCCGACCCCTGCCCCCCGCCCCCGCCGGCCGTAAGGCCGGCTTAAGAATGCCCCAGCACGCGGTGCGGCTGGTACGGCTCTGCGAGGGCCTGCAACTCCCGCTGATCCAGCTTCAGGCTTAGCGCCGCGACCGCATCTTCCAGGTGCTCCATTTTGCTGGCTCCCACGATCGGCGCCGCAACGCCGGGCTGCTGCAGCACCCACGCCAGCGCCACCTGCGCATTCGGCACGCCGCGCTGGCGCGCAATCTCGCCGACCCGGTCGACGACGGCAAAATCCGACGGCTGGTAGTACATCCCATGCGCGTACTCGTCGGTCTTCGACCGCACGGTCTCTCCGAAATCTTCCTTGCGCCGGTTGCCCGCGAGAAAACCGCGCGCCAGCGGACTCCACGGAATGATCCCGATCCCCTCTTCGCGGCATAGCGGGATCATCTCCCGCTCTTCCTCGCGATAGATCAGGTTGTAATGATTCTGCATCGTCACAAAGCGTGCCAGCCCCATCTCGTCCGCCGTATACAGCATCTTGGCAAACTGCCACGCGTGCATCGAAGAAGCCCCGATGTACAGCGCCTTGCCCGTCCGCACCACATCGTCTAACGCTCCCAGCGTCTCCTCGATGGGCGTCTTATAGTCGAAGCGATGAATCTGGTAAAGGTCCACGTAATCGGTCCCCAAGCGCCGCAGGCTGTCGTCGATGGCGTGCCGTATGTGTTTGCGCGAAAGCCCCCGCTGGTTCGGATCGTCGCCCATGGCGTTGAACACCTTGGTTGCGATCACCATCCGGTCGCGCGATGGGCCGAAATCCTTCAGCGCGCGGCCCAGGATCTCTTCGCTTACGCCCAGAGAGTACATGTCGGCGGTGTCGAAGAAGTTGATGCCCAGCTCCAATGCCCTGCGGATGAACGGGCGGCTCTCTTCCTCTTCGAGCACCCATTCCCTCCAGCGCTTCGACCCATAGGTCATGGCGCCCAGGCAGAGGCGCGAGACTTTCAAGCCCGTCGATCCGAGGTTCACGTAGTCCATATCCGGATTCTAACGTTCGCCGGGGCGTTCGTGCTATACTGAGTCATACGACATTTGATCTCCCGCTCACCTTAGGCTGAGCGCACCGTATGACGCTGTCTGCGCGGTGTGCAAGGCTCACGGTAACTGTCGCGCGCGGCCATCGTGACGGACCGGAAAGAGGAGTAGCGGGGGCCGCCCGAACAGAGGCGGTTACAGGAACCACACTCGGTGGTAGGAGGCGAGCTTGTTGTACAACAGCACGAAGACGCTCTTACAAGGTATCGTTCAGTCGCTGGAGTCGGGCGACGGGGCCCTCTGGGACGATCAGATCGAGTCTCTGAAGTCGTGCCTCTATGAAATGCACCAAATGTCGCGGCCGTTGTACAAGGCCTACCGGACGGACGGGCAGAGCGCCAATTCGCATGGGCACCCGCCGGTCTCCGAGAGATTGCAGCAGGCTGTGCCGCATGTCAAGTGCATGCTAAGCGCCGTCCGCCGCAAGGATCACGCCTCGGCCCTACACAGTGGCAGGGCGGCTCTCGCCGCGATGTGATCTAGCCCGATTCCCCCGCGCGAATCCTGCGAATCCCCTCGCGTAAGCTGTCCCGCACGCGCATCATCTCATCTGGGCTCGGGTATTTCTGCCGGGGCCAGAAAAATCCTCGCAGCCCGTCTTTTTTGCGCCGTGGCACCACGTGGATGTGCAGGTGCGGCACGCTTTGGCTGACGCGGTTATTCACCGCCACCAGAGAACCATCGCTCGCCAGCGCCTGCTCCATCGCGCCCGCGATCAGTCGAGCGTTTTGAAACAGTGGGCCGGTCAGTTCCACCGGCAGGTCTGTCAGGGTCTCGTAATGCGCTTTCGGGATCAGCAGACAATGGCCTGGGAATAGCGGCCGGTGGTCCAAAAATGCCAGTGTATGCTCGTCGTCGAGAACGGTGGCCGCCGCGATATCTCCCGCTACAATCCTGCAGAATGTGCAGGCCACCGCATCAGCCATGCAGACGATCTTACCGCAGCCGTTGGTTCTGCCCGCGCGTCCCCGTGCCCCCCCGCCCCCGCGTCCCCGCGTACTCGCGTCTCCCCATCTCCGCGTCCCCGCGTCCCCGTCTCTCCATCGCCGCCCCGCCCTCCGCGCCGGGGAGTACAATCAACGAGTAGTGGAGGTTATTATGGCGCTGTTAGTCCGAATCCAGGAATTGCTGGACCACAGCGGCGTGGCCTACACCCACACCGTTCACCCGCTTGCTTATACGGCCCGCGAAGTCGCCGCAGCCGAACACCTGCCTGCTCAGGAGGTGGCTAAGGTGGTCGTCTTCCTTGCGGAAAACGGCTACCGCATGGTGGTGCTCCCCGCCTGCAAGGTTGTCGATTTTCAGGAACTGCGCGCGATGCTGGGCTTTTCGCATGCCCGGCTAGCCACGGAAAAGGAGTTGGCCCAGCTCTTTCCCGATTGCGATTTGGGAGCGATGCCTCCCCTGGGAAATCTCTACGGCATGCCGGTCTATCTGGACAGCAGCCTGCTGGCCGACGAGACGATCGCCTTCAACGCCGGCACTCATAGGGATGTAGTTCACATCCGCCTGGACGATTACCGGAAGCTGGTGAATCCGGAAGTCGTCTCGCTCGCACGCGAAGTGATGGCTGCGCGCGGCTGGTAGCCGCCTGTAATCGCCACAATAGAACAGACCGCCAAGCTGCACTCGGAGTGTATCGATGCCCAATACCAGACGCCAGTTTTTTCAAATCGTGGGAGCTCTGGAGCTTGCTTCGCAACTCGCCGCACAGGACACGAAAACGCCCGCGAAAGTATCCCCCAACGACCGCATACGCATCGCCACCATAGGATTCGGCGGCATGGGCTCGGGCGACACGCGCTATGCCCTCACTGTTCCCGGCGTGGAACTCGTGGCCGTCTGCGACATCTACGATGGCCGCCTGGCGCGCGCCAAAGAACTCTACGGCAGCCAGATCTTGACCACCCGCGATTACCGCGAGATTCTGGCGCGCAAGGACATCGACGCCGTAATCGTCGCCACTCCCGACCACTGGCATTCCCGGATCACCATCGAAGCCCTGGACGCCGGCAAGGATGTTTATTGCGAAAAACCCATGATCCAGTCGGTCGAGGAAGGCCATGCGGTGATCGCGGCCGAACAGCGCGGCGGCCGAATCCTCCAGGTTGGCAGCCAGTACGTGACGTCGCTGGTCTATCAGAAAGCCAGGGAGTTGCTGCAATCCGGCGCCATCGGGCAGATCAACATGGTCGAAGCCTGGCTGGATCGCAACACCGCTCTGGGTGCCTGGCAGTACTCCATTCCGCCCGACGCTGCCCCGGCCAACATCGATTGGGACCGCTTTCTGGGCCACGCCCCCCGCTGCCCGTTCGAACCCGTCCGCCTCTTTCGCTGGCGCAATTATCGCGACTACGGCACGGGAGTGGCCGGCGACCTGTTCGTGCATCTGCTCTCCGGACTGCACTTCGCCACCGGCTCGCTGGGCCCGGAGCGCATCTTCGCCACCGGCGGCCTGCGCTATTGGAAGGACGGGCGCGACGTGCCCGACGTGATGCTGGCCCTGCTCGACTACCCTGCCCAGCCCACTCACCCGGAATTCAATCTCGCCTTGCGTGTCGATTTCAAGAGCGGCCTGAGCGAGGAGCGTTTCGGGTTCCGTTTCGTCGGCAGCGAGGGCACCATGACCACTGGCTACAACGACCTCACGCTCTCCAACGCGCCGCCCGAGACCGAGCCGGGCTACACCATCGAAACATTTCCCAAAGCTCTCCAGGAGCAGTTTCTGCGCGAGTACCGCAAGCAATATCCGGAAAGGCCTCAGGCCGTGGCCGCTGCGCGCGCGGAGAAGCAATCCCGCTACGAGCCCCCGGAAGGCTACAGCGCGCACCGCGAGCACCATCGCGTGTTCTACGAAGCCGTGCGCTCCCGCAAACGGTCGGTCGAAGACGCCACATTCGGTTTCCGCGCCGCTGGGCCCGCGCTATTAGCGAATGTCAGTTACTTTGAGAAACGGGTATGCCACTGGAACGCCCCAGCGATGACGGCGTAAGAGCGGTTCGCCAGATCGTGCCAGAGGGAGAACAAGGCCCTGGCCCCCGGTCCCCGACACCCGGCCCCGGCGCGCATTAGCGCGCCTAATTATCCTTCTTCTGAAGCCGTCTGCTCCCGCAAACGGCCGGTTGAAGACGCCACATTTGGCTTCCGCGCCGCGGGACCCGCGCCATTAGCGAATGTCAGTAATTTCGAGAAGCGGGTATGCCACTGGAACGCCCCGGCGATGACGGCGTAAGAGCTATTTGGCCAGATCGTGCCAGAGGGAGAACAAAACCCCGGCCCCCGACACCCGGCCCCGGCGAGCCTTGCGCGCCTAATTATCCTTCTTCTGATCGGGCTTGTCATCCGGCTTGTCACCCGGCTTCTCACCCGGCCGGTACAGCGTGGGAGCCTTCTTCTTTTCTCTTTCCGCCTTGGCTCGTTCGGCCTGCTTGACCTCCCGCTCCTCGGGCGTCATCATGCTCTCCAGTTCCTTCTTCTCCTTGGCTTCCTTGGCCGCCACCTCCGCGGCCCGCACGCTGGGGTTCTCTTGTGCCAGATCCAGGCTGTCGCCGGTTCCGTCGATGGCCTGCTTCAGAATGAAATCGAATCGCGCCATGTCCTTCGGCTGGCTTTCCTGGATCTTTTGCAGGCTGGCAAGCATTCCCTTCTCGGCGGCGGCCACCGCTGCCAGGCCCACTTTGATGTCCTGGTGGCGTTTCAGAGCGTCGTCGGCCACCGTATCGATCGCGTCGATGATGTTGGCGTAATCGTCCAGAGCGTCGTGGATCAGAATCGAGCGGCCGGCTTTCTCTTTGGCCAGCAAGTGCTCTACTTGGCTCATGCGCTGCTGTGCGAACTGGATGTACAGCGCCAGCCGGTCGTTGGGTGCCTGCGCTTCCCGGATCTGGTCCGCTTCGTCCGCCGTTAGAAAATCCCGCTGCTGTTGGGCCGCCAGAGGCGCGGCTAACAGCGCCCAAACCAGCAAAGCTCTCATTTCTGTTTGCCTCCCATCACCCCGAGCAACAGATTCTCATGCACCTGCTGGACCTTGGCTTTCACCGCGTCCAGCATGGGACGGTCTGCCACGTTCATCTCCTGCTGAAAGGCGTCCAGCCGCTGCGCCAAGTCCCGGGTTACGATCTCGCCGTGCTTGAACCACTTGGGGCTCTTGCGCGGATTCTTGCCCGTTTCCCGGAGAGACGTCTCCGCCAGTTCCACGGATTCAAGGATCTCCTTAGCCAGCGCCTCCACCCGCGCGTCCTCGCCTTTGGCATAAGCCTCGCGCGCGTCTTTCAGCGCCTGCTCGGCATTGTCCAACGCCAGCTTCGACCGTTTCTCGAGGTTCGGCTCCGCCTTCGCCTGCTGCAGGTCGGCGCGCAGTCCCCCGGCCGCCAGCAGTATCATCCCGAGCGAAACTGTGACCGCCCTCCTCACCTCTTGTTATTCAACTCCCTGTCGAGCAGCTTGGCTCGCTGCCGCGCTTTCCATTCCTCGTCCGGGAACTGTCCGTTGCTTCGCGCCAGAAACTCCCGGTAGTACTCCAGCGCCTGCTTCAGCGCCTTCAGCTTGTCGTAGGTGATCGCGTGGAAATAGTAATTCGCCGGCGTGTCCTCGCCAAGCTGATGCGCTTTGTCCAGGGCCGCCAGCGACTCTGGATATTTCTCCAGCATGTACAGCATCCCGGCAAGTTCGTTCCACGCTTCGCGCGAATCCGGCTTGAGCTTGGTGGCCTCGAAGAACTGCTGCGCCGCGGCCGCGTATTTCTTGCTGTCCCGCAGCCCACGCCCGTACATCATGCGCAGGGAATAGTTGTTAGGCTCAGCGGCTACGCTTTGGTCGAGCAGGGGCAGCGCCTTGTCGAACTGTTTCTCGAACAGGTACGCCGTACCCAGCGCCAGCCGGTTGGCCGGCGTGGGATCCTTCTGCACGGCCGCTTCGAGCGGCGCGATCGCGTCTTTCGATTGCCTGGTCTCGAGCAGCAACTGGCCGATATGCTCCTGCGCGGCGGCGTTCTCCGGGAACTCCTTATAGATCGATAGAGCCTCGGCCTCCTGGTGATTTTTCTCGTACAGCGCGGCCAGTTCCAACAGTGCATCGCGATAACCCGAATCGAGCTGCGCCGCGGTCCGGAAGTGCGGCGCAGCATCCGCCAACCGGTTCTGCCGGGCCTCGGCTTGCGCCAGTCCCAACTCCGCCGCGGCGGATTTTGCATTCAGATCCAGAGCCGCGCGATACTGCTCCTCGGCCTTGGCAGCATCTCCCGATCCGAGCAGCGCATCGGCCCAGTACAGCCGTGGCCGGAATTCCTTGGGCTTTTGCTCCACCGCCTCCGCCAAATACGGCGCCGCATCGGCCGCCTGCTTGTCGCGAAGCAACAAAATGGCAACGTTCAGCTCGGCCTCGTACAGCCCCGGCTTCAATTCCAGGACTTTCTTGTATTCCCCGATCCCTTCCGCGTCGCGCTTCAGCATGCTGTACGCGAGCGCCAGGTGGAAATGCGACCAGTAGTCTTTGGGATCGGCGGCGACGGCCTTGCCGAACAACTCGGCGGCCTGCTCGTATTTCTGCGCTTCGAGCGCCTTCGTCCCCTCGGCGCTGTAATCGGCAGCTTGCAGGAAAAACAGAATCGCGGCCAGCGCCCCCATACTCACCATTCTAATAGTGAGACAGGCGCTTTCGCCTGCCAACGTCAGGAAGCAGCGTCCCCTGCAGCCGCCGACCGCCCCAGCACCTGAGACAAAAAATGCCCCGTATAAGAACCCGGCGCCTGCGCGATTTCCTCCGGTGTCCCCGTGGCCACGATGTAGCCGCCGCGGTCGCCCCCTTCCGGGCCCAGATCGATCACCCAGTCGGCGGCCTTGATCACCTCCAGGTTGTGCTCGATGATCAGCAGGCTCGCGCCGTTCTCGATCAGCCGCCCAAAAGCCGCCAGCAGCTTGGCGATGTCGTCGAAGTGCAGCCCGGTGGTCGGCTCGTCGAATATGTACAACGTGCCCGCGCACGACGCCTGCGCCAGGTGCGCGGCCAGCTTCACGCGCTGCGCTTCGCCGCCCGAAAGCGTGGTCGCCGATTGGCCCAGCCGCAGATACCCAAGCCCCACCTCCGTCAGCACCTGGAGTTTCTGGGTAACGCGCCTAGCCCCGCTGAAGAAGGCCAGCGCCTCGTCCACCGTAAGCTGCAGCACCTCGTGAATGTTCAGCCCGTTGTACTTAATGTCCAGAATGCCGCTCTTAAAGCGCGTCCCTTTGCATTCCTCGCACACCAGCTCGACATCCGCCAGAAACTGCATCTCCACCGTGACCGTGCCGTCGCCCTGGCACGTTTCGCAGCGCCCGCCCGGGATGTTGAACGAAAAGTGGCCCGCCGTGTATCCGCGCTTGTCGGCTTCGCGCGTGGAGGCGAAGAGCTGCCGGATTAGGTCGAACGCTTTTATATACGTCACCGGGTTGGAGCGCGGCGTGCGCCCGATCGGAGATTGATCGATCAGGACTGTCTCCTTTATCGTTTCGGCGCCCTCCAGCTTCCGGCAGGCCAGCCGCAGCGCCGGCTCCAGCGCCTCGTCGTCCGGGCTCGCGGCCTCCCGATCCGGCGTGGGAGCTTTGTGCAGCGCCTGCATCGAGCGGTAAATCACGTCGTGCACCAGGGTCGATTTGCCGGATCCCGAAACCCCCGTGATCGCTACCATCATGCCCAGCGGGATCTCCACGTCGATGTTCTTCAAGTTGTGCGTCCGCGCGCCGAAGAATCGCAGCCGCTTGGCGCGGGTCAGTCCATGCCGCTTGCGTGCACTCGAAACGCGCAACTCCCCGCGCAGATACCGGCCCGTCAGCGATTTCGCGCCGTCTGTCAACAGATCCGCGTAGGAACCCTCGTAGATGATCTCGCCGCCGTGTTCGCCCGCACCCGGCCCCAGGTCCACAATATGATCGGACGCGCGCATCACATCCGGATCGTGCTCCACCACCAGGATGGTGTTGCCGATCTCCCGCAGCTCATGCAGAATCTTGATCAGCCGCCCGGTGTCCCGCGTGTGCAACCCGATAGAGGGCTCATCGAGCACGTAGCACGCGCCCACCAGCCGCGATCCCAGGCACGTGGCAAGCTGTATGCGCTGCGCTTCGCCGCCCGAAAGCGTGGCCGAGAGCCGATCCAGCGTCAAATAATCGAGCCCTACATCGTTCAAAAACTTGAGCCGCTGCCGGATCTCCACCAGGATCTTCTCCGCGATGGCGTTCTCCTCCGGCGAGAGCTCCAATCGATCGAAGAATGCCACGGCCTCGCCGATGTTCATCCGCACAACATCTGCCAGATTCCGGTCGGCCACCCGTACGTACAGCGCGTCCTTACGCAGCCGCGCGCCCTTGCATTCCGGGCAGAGCGCATAACCGCGATACCGGCTCAGGAACACCCGCACGTGCAGCTTGTATTTCTTGGTTTCCAGGAAATCGAAGAAGCCGCGGATTGAGGCGAAGAGCGTCTCCTGTTCCTCCTCGCTTAATTCGCAAAAAGGAACGTTCATGCGCACGCCCTTGCTGCGCGCTGTCTTGCGGAAGTTGCCCAGCCACGACCGGTATTTGGGCTTGGTCCACGGATCCACGGCGCCGCCCTCGATGGTCCGGTTCTTGTCGGGGATCACCAGGTCCATGTCGAAGTCGATGGTGTTGCCGAAGCCTTGGCAGCGCGGGCAGGCTCCGAACGGGTTGTTAAAACTGAACAGGCGCGGCTCGGGCTCCAGGAACGTCAAGCCGCACTGCTTGCAAGAGAATTTCTCGCTAAAGCGCATCCGCTCAGGGTTCCCTTTGGGCCCGGACGCGTTCTCCAGAATGAATTCGCCCGCTTCCCGGTAGCTGATCTCGATCGTATCCACCAGCCGCTGCCGCAGCTCCGGGCCGGGCTCCGCAGGAATCGCCAGCCGGTCCACCAGCACAAACACGGGCTTCGAAAAATCGATATCCAGCAGCGATTCCGGCGTCGAAAACTCGAAGGTGCGCCCGTCCTGAAACAGCCGGTTGAAGCCCTTCTTCCGCAGGTCGAAGAGATGGTCCCTTAGCGCCTGCGTGTCCGGATACGCTTCCCGGTTCACCGGAAACAACGCATACCAGCGGCTGCCGGCCTCGAGCGCCAGGAGCCGCTGCGCCACCTGGTCGACCGTATCGCGCTCGACGCGCGTGCCGCAGTTGGGGCAGAACGTGCGTCCCACGCGCGCGAACAGCAGCCGCAGGAAATCGAAGCATTCGGTGGACGTGGCCACCGTCGAACGCGGATTCCGGCTGGTGTTCTTCTGCCGTATGGCGATGGCTGGCGCGATGCCGTCGATATCTTCCACCGCCGGCTTCTCCATACGTTCCAGAAACTGCCGCGCATAGGCCGAAAGCGACTCGACGTAGCGCCGCTGGCCCTCGGCATAGATTGTGTCGAAGGCCAGCGACGATTTCCCGGACCCCGACACACCCGTGATTACAGTCAACTGATTGTGCGGGAGCGCCAGCGAAATATTCTTGAGGTTATGGACCCGCGCGCCACGAATCCGAATATACTCTTGCAAGTTCCTCTTCAGTATACCGTGGCGCACGCTTCAGCGTGCTGCGGCGAGCTTCAGCTCGACGTCGTGGAGATCGTCCAAATCGCCGCATTCTAGCGGGGCGGCTCAAAGACGGATCGCCGTGTCGCCGAGTCGCCCGCGCGGCACCTCACTCATGCCGCAGCGACGTCATCGGATCGACTGCCGCCGCGCGGCGCGCCGGACCCCACGCGGCCACCAAGCCTGTCAACGCCAGCAGCGCCGCCACCGCCAGGAAACTTACTGGATCGGTCGCGTGCAGCCCCGGCACCAGGAACACCGCCAGCGGTTTCACCAGGAAGAATGCGCCGCACAGTCCGATGGCCGAGCCGGCTCCCACCAGCTTCGCCGCGCCTGCCATGACCATGCGGGCCACCGCCCGCCGGTCCGCCCCGAGCGCCATGCGCACACCGATCTCGCGCGTCCGCTGCGTCACCGAATAGACCATCACGCCGAAAAGCCCTATGGCCGCCAGCAGCAGGCCGAGCGCTCCCATGCTTCCCAAGAGCAGCGCACCCGCCTGGCTCGGCAGAAACGCCAAGCCGATGCTCGAATACATGGTGGCGACTTCCAGTCCGGCATTCGGGTCGATCTGCCGCAGCGCTTCGTGTACTGCCCGCAACTGCGTGCCTGGCGGCGTAGCGGACTTCAGCACGAACTGCACGCGCGTGCGGTCGTTATCGATCCGCCACAGGTCTTCGTACAATTGCGGCTGATCGTCTTCGCCGATAGACAGGTTCTTGGTATCCTCCACGATCCCCACAATCACGTACGGCGCCGCGCCGTCTCCCCAAAGAAAGCTGCGGCCCAGAGGTTCGCGATCGGCAAGAAACCGCTGCGCAAATGTTCGGTTCACGATCACGAATCGCGCTTCAGATTCGCCGCCGCGGGGCGCAAATGTCCGGCCGCGCTCCATCGGAATCCCCATCGCGCGAAAGTAACCGGACGTCACCGCGTTCCAGTGAAAGCGCGCTTCCACCTGTCGGCCTGTGTCCTTCAGTTTGAGCGTGGTCGCGAACATTGTGTTGTCGGTAAAGGGGATAATCCGGGCCGCCGCAGCCGCTTCAATTCCGGGCAACGCCTCCATCGCCCGCAGACCTTCGCCGATATACGCCCGCTTCCGTAGCACGTCCTTGTACGCCATGGGCGGCAGGTTAACGTCCGCCCGCAGCGTGTTTCGCACGTCGAAGCCGGGGCTGATGGCATTTGCCCTCCAGAGATTCCGCAGAAACAGGAAGCCTGCTGTGAGCACGATTACCGACAGGGCCACCTGCGCCGCTACCAGCGTACGCTGCCCGCGCAGCCGGCTTTCCCGCCGCAGGCGCGGCGCAATCGTCTGCCGGATGGATCGCCAGGCCGGCAACAGACCGCAGGCCACCGTCGCGAAGGTCGTCAACAGAATGGCGTAAAGGGTCACGCGCCAATCCAGCCGCAGGTCCAGGCGGATGGGTACCGGCAGCGGCAGGCGGACCTGTGCCAACGCGGTCGCCATCGCCTGGTGCAGCAACAGCCCCAGTGCCGCGCCCGCCAGCGAAAGCAGCAGGCTTTCCACCAGGAACTGCTGGAACAAGCGTCCCCGTCCGGCGCCCAACGCGAGCCGCGTGGCCAATTCCGTCCTCCGCGCGGAGCCGCGCGCCAGCAACAGGCTCGCGACATTCAGGCACGCAATCAGCAGCACCAGCCCCACCACCACCAGCAGAATTACGAAAAACAAACCGAGGATCGCGGCTCCGCCGCCCCCCAACGTTCCCAGCCGGTCGATGCCGCTGACCGCCGTAACCTGGCAGTCGTCCGCATAGCGGAACGGCTCCGGCATCGCCTGATCCAACCGTCGAGCCACGGTGACCGCGCCGGCGCGCGCTTGTCCGATCGTCATGCCGGGCTTGAGGCGCGCGTACATCGCCAGAACCGTCGAGTCGAGATAGCTCGGAACGTACACATCCGGCGAAAAACCGAAGCCGAGCACTATGCGGTAATCCGCCGGCAGAATCCCCACCACCGTATACGACCGGCCATCCAGACGGATCGCGCGGCCCACAATGGCTGGGTCTCCGCGCAGGTGTGTGCGCCAGAATCGGTTGCTCAGGACCACCACTTCGTCCGGATCCTGCGGCAGTATGCCCCTCCCGTATGCTACCGGGCCGCCCAGCACCGCGAAGTAATTCTTGGTGACCTGCATGCTGAAGATCTGGCGGGTCTCTGTGCCGTCGTCGAAGTTGATGAACGACTCCTCGTTCTCGCCGACTACGTCCTGAAACAGGCCGCTCGCGCGAACGAACTCGATGGCCGCCTTCTTTGCATGGCTGTTGCCGCCAAGCAGCACCGAGACCACCGATCGCGCATCGGTGACCGACGGCTCGCTGAACAGAAACTGCACACCCAGCGAAAAGATCCCCATATTGATGCCGATTCCAAGGCCCAGTGAAACGAGCGCGGTGATCGCCAGCGCCGGGCTGCGGCGCAGGCTCCGCGCGCCGTACAGCGCGTCCCGCCACAGATTCTCGACGACCGTGAATCGCCACAGGTCGCGCGCCTGCTCTTGAATGACCGTAGCGTTGCCCAGTGCCCCCGGATTGCCCTGCGCCGAGGCCATCTCGCGATGGAACTCCAACTCGGCTTCCAGATCCCGCTCCATCGAGCGGCGGCGAAACATTTTTAGAAAAAAACGACGCATCGGTATCCTCCCGGATGACTCAGGGCCGCGCCAGCACGCGTTGCACGCCTAGCGAAAGCCGATTCCAGGTTTCCTGTTGGGACTCCAGCAACTTCTTGCCGCGCCGGGTGATCTGGTAATACTTGGCCTTGCGCTTATTCTCGGAAAGCCCCCAGCGCGCCGAGATCGCGCCATCCAGTTCCAGCCGGTACAGCGCCGGATAGAGCGAGCCCTCCTCCACCTTAAGCACCTCGCCGGACAGCAGGTGGATGGTCTGCGCCACCGCATAGCCGTGCAGGGGCCCGCGTTGCAGCGCGTGCAGGATCAGAAGATCCAGCGTCCCTTGCAGCAGCATGGGCGACTCGGATTTGGCCATTCGCATCGCCTCCCTATGACGATCTATGGATAGTATGTGCTTTCTGCCCTAGATTGTCAAGGGGAATTAAACAAGGCGCGAGACTGATTAACCCGGTAGAAACCTCGGTCGAGCGTCTGGTCCGCCGTGTAGGGCCAGGAACTTGGAAATCGTTCCCGCTCGAAACCCGTATCGAGCGTCGCCAACCGCACGGCGTGCTCATACTCCTGGTCGATCCAATTGGCCAACTCCGGCAGGAAGCTGGGGTTCTCCTCCAGCAGCTTGCGAATTCGGAAACGCTGCTCGGCGATCGTGCTTCTGCCAACTGGCGCTCCGTTTCATGGGCTGGACCCCGCATCTTAGAAGACTGGATCAGTCGCGCTAAGCGGATTTGCATGGCGCGCCGTTCGCGCTTGGCGATGCCCTCGATTTCCTCGGCAATGTGGTCCAGTTTATCGGCCTCGACGACGCGGCCGGAACGCAGCGGTTCGGCGTTCCGTACGGCCCACTCGGCGAAGTCCCGATCATATAGCTCCGCAGCACTCATGTTCCAAACGGCAAATCGTTTGCTTTTCCCCACCCCCCGCGTTACACTCAGGATTTCCAAATCTGCAACTCGGCGGAGACGTCAGGAGGGCTTGCGTGAAACTCGCTCCGGTAGACTATGTCATCCTCGCCCTCTACTTCGCCTTCGTCTTAGGCATCGGCTGGAGGCTCCGCAAAGGAGTCTCCTCCAGCGGCGACTTCCTCCTTTCCGGCCGGTCCGTCCCCGTATGGATCACCAGCCTCGCCTTCATCGCCGCCAATCTTGGCGCGGTCGAACTCATTGGCATGGCCGCCTCTGGCGCCAAGTATGGCATCATGACCGCCCATTTCTATTGGCTCGGCGCCATCCCCGCCATGCTTTTCATGGGCATTTTCATGATGCCGTTCTACTACGGCAGCAAGGCCCGTTCGGTGCCGGAATATCTGAAGCTGCGCTTCGACGAAAAAACGCGCGCCTTCAACGCCATCTCCTTCGCGGTCATGACCATCTTCTCCTCCGGCATCTCCATGTATGCCCTGGGTCTGTTGCTGCATCTGGTGCTGGGATGGAGTTTCGACGTTTCCGTGCTGGCTTCGGCGGCTATCGTGCTGGCGTATACTTTCCTCGGCGGCCTCACTAGCGCCATTTATAATGAGGTCCTCCAGTTTCTCCTCATCGTAATGGGATTCGCGCCGCTGGCCATCCTGGCGGTCAATAAGGCCGGAGGATGGCAGGGCATGGTGTCCCGCCTCCCGCCGAACATGACGCACGCCTGGCGGTATATGGGCAGTCCCACCGAAAATCCCATGGGCGTGGAGATCTTCGGCATGGTGGCCGGCCTCGGTTTCGTGCTCTCGTTCGGTTACTGGTGTACGAACTTCCTCGTCGTACAGCGCGCCATGGCCGCCGATTCGATGTCGGCCGCCCGTCGCACCCCGCTGATCGGCACGATCCCCAAAATGTTTCTGCCGTTCATCGTCATCATGCCCGGCATCGCCGCGCTGGTTCTTTCGAAGATGAACCTCGGTTACGACTTCCCCCTGAAAGCCACGGGCGGTCCGGACTACGATCAAGCGCTCACCACTCTGATGGCCCAGTTCTATCCGGCCGGTTTGTTGGGAGTGGGGATGACCGGCTTGATGGCCTCCTTCATGTCCGGTATGGCGGGTAATGTCACGGCGTTCAACACCGTTTTTACCTACGACATCTATCAGAGCTACATTCGCCCCGGCGCGCCCGATCACCACTATCTGACGGTGGGACGCGTCACCACCGTGGCGGGCGTGCTGTTATCCATCGCCGCCGCTTATCTGGCCACCCGCTACAACAACATCATGGACTTGCTGCAACTGGTCTTCGGTTGCGTGAATGCGCCGCTGTTCGCCACGTTCCTGTTGGGCATGTTCTGGAAGCGTACCACCGCGCACGGCGCCTTCGCGGGACTAACCCTCGGAACAGCAGCGGCGGTCCTGACCCTCTCGTCGACTACGGCCGAAGGCAAGGGCGGCTGGATCGCCAACCTCTACACGTTCCCCTCGCAAATGGCGCAGAACTTCTGGATCGCGATCATCGCGTTTACGACCTGTTTGGTCATCTCCGTTGCGGTCAGCATGGTGACCAAACCGCGCCCCGACAAGGAAATGGAGGGCCTCGTTTACGGCCTGACCAAAGTCCCGCACGACGCCACAGCCAAGTGGTATCAACGCCCCGCGCCGCTCACTGTGGTCGTTATCATAATGCTCGTCATTCTGAATTTCTGGTTTAGATGATATGGATCTGAGAGTGCCTTCGGGCTGGTTCTTTACGTTGGTCGGCCTTATCCTGCTGGCGATGGGCGTCTTCAAGCCGGAGACGCGCGCCACGCTCACCACCGCCAACGTCAATTTGTACAGCGGCGCTTGCATGCTGGTCTTCGGCCTCTTTATGTTGCTGCTGGCCTGGCGGGCGGCGCGGAGCGGCGAATGATCGATGCCTTCCGGCAGCTCTACGGAGCTGCGGATGGCGTCCGCGTTTTCCGCGCTCCCGGCCGCGTCAATCTGATCGGCGAACATACCGATTACAACCTGGGCTTCGTGCTGCCTGTGGCCCTCGAATTGGCTACTTTCGTGGCTGCCGCGCCGTCACCCGATGGCGAGCTGCGCATCTATTCCGAGGATCGGCGGGAAGCCGCTGCGTGGCCTGTTTCCGGGATCGGCGGCCTGAGCCCCAGCCGCCATTGGACCGACTACCCCATCGGCGTGGCGCAGGAATTGCTCCGCGCCGGTTTCGCCATCGAGCCGAAGAATTTACTGATCCGCAGCACCGTGCCGGAAGGATCGGGCCTCAGCTCCTCGGCCGCTCTCGAAGTTTCCACCGCGCTGGCGTTGCTCGACGGCAGGGGCGTGGCTCCAATCGAACTCGTCCGCCTTTGCCAGAGAGCCGAACGCAACTTCGTGGGCATGCCCTGCGGCATCATGGACCAGTACATTTCCGTCTTCGGGCAGGAGCACGCGGCCATCTGCATCGATTGCCGCAGCCTGAAAAACCAGGCAGTGCGGCTCCCCGATGGCATCGCGTTCCTGGCCGTGAACACCATGGTCAAACATGCGCTGGCCGGGTCGGCTTACAAGGAGCGCACCGAGCAATGCGCGGCCGCGGTCGCCATCATCCGCCAGCGCCACCCGCGAGTCGAAAGCCTGCGCGATGTTTCGCCCGCAATGGTCGAAGAGGCAGAGGAGTGGCTGCCGCCCATCGTCGCGCGGCGCGCCCGCCACGTAGTGACCGAGAATGCCCGCGTCGGACAGTTCGTGGCCGCCTGCCGGGAAAGCGACGTCGAGCGCATGGGCGAACTCTTCGCAGCTTCCCATCGCAGCCTCCAGCACGATTACGAAGTGAGCTGCGACGAATTGGACTTCTTGGTAGACGCCGCCATCGGCCTCCCCGGAGTTTACGGCGCGCGCATGACCGGCGGCGGCTTCGGCGGCTGCACGGTCAACCTGATGCGTCCCGAGGCCGTGGCGCCCTTCCAGCGGGATATCACCCGGATATACCACGAGCGCTTCGGTCTCACCCCCCGGATCTACCCTTGCCAGCCTTCCTCGGGCGCCGAAGAAGTGAATAATTTCGAGAGCATTCCCGCCGCAACGTAACTAGGTAGGCATAGGAACATCCTCTTCGGCGGCTCGTCTCCGTCCGAAGATCGTCTCGTGCGCTGGAGGGGCCGGCGGCTCGCGGCCCCTCTTCTTGCAATCGCCAGTGGCTCTTCCTCGGCACGCGCCTCCGGCATCCGGCGTTAGGCCATCTTCGTGGCGCAGGCACTCGTGCCTGTCTCCATGGGCCTACGGCACGGCCCACCGAACTCCATGAAAGCCCTGGCGGACGACGAACGTGTTTTCAATGGGTTACGATGGGCTTTCGACGCTGCCGCGCCGACACTCCTGTCGGCGCAGGCGAGCGTTGCTCGCCCGCACCCATTGACCCGTGGTATCTTCTCCACTGACCCATGCCAGACAGCGGATTCAAGGACGTTCTGAAGGACCGCGGCTTCCGCGCTTTCCTCTGGACACAATTCCTCGGTGCCTTCAACGACAACGCATACCGCCTGATCGTCTCGCTACGCGCGGTCCATATCGTTGCCAAGGCCGACCAGAGCGGCAAATATCTGGCGCTGGCCGGCGCCATATTTGTGCTGCCCTCGCTGCTGTTCGCGGGCTATTCCGGCCATCTCGCGGACGCCATCAGCAAACGCACGGTGCTGATCGCCGTCAAAGTCTTCGAGATTGCCGTGATGGCCATCGGCATTCTCACCTTCCTCTCGACCAACATAGCTTGGATGTTCATCGTCTTGTTCCTGATGGCGGTGCACGCGACCGTTTTCAGCCCCGCCAAGTACGCCATCGTTCCGGAAATGATTCCCGACCAAGACCTGTCGCGGGCTAACGCGCTGCTCGAAATGAGCACGCTGGTGGCGATCGTTCTGGGCACCTCCGTGGCGCCGTTTCTGTTCACGGCGTGGAAGACCGAAGCGTGGAAAATCGGGATAGTGCTGACGGGGGTCGCCGTAGTCGGCTACCTCACCAGCCTCGGGATCACGCGCGTTCCGGCGGCCGGCGCCAAGGCTCCGGTCCGCCTCGATCCGTTTGCCGAAATTGTTTCCGGAACCAAACACTTGCTACGCGATCGTCCCATGTGGCTCGCGGCCATGGGGATCTCCTATTTCTGGTTCCTGGCGCTATTCCTGAACATGGACCTGGTGTTGTTCGGCGCCGAGACCCTGAAGGCGGGCGATACGCGTGTGGGCTTCTTGATGGCGTGCCTGTCGATCGGCATCGGCGCGGGCAGCATGCTGGCCGGCCGCCTCTCCGGAGACAAGGTCGAAATCGGGCTGGTGCCGCTCGGTTCCATCTTCATGGGTGTTTTCAGCATCGCGCTGTACTCCGCGCGGGGCTCTTACGTGTCCTCGGTGGCGATGCTCTCGCTGCTGGGCATCTCGGCAGGCCTGTTCTTCGTGCCGCTCAATGCCTTCCTCCAGCAGCGCGCCGAAAGCCAGGAAAAAGGCCGCATCATCGCCACGAATAATATCTACAATACGATCGGGATGCTGCTGGCATCGGCGGTGTTCTATGCCTGCCATGATGTGCTGCATCTCAGCCCCGCAAGCCTGATTCTGGCCTCCGGCTTCGCCAGCCTTCTCATCACGGTTTACATCGTTAGCGTAGTCGACGATTTTCTGGTCCGCTTTTTGCTTTGGCTGTTGACCCATACGCTCTTTCGCATACGGATCGTGGGACAGGACAACGTGCCCTTCCGCGGCCCGGCGCTGCTCGTTTCCAACCACATGTCGCATGCGGACGGATTCCTGGTGGCGGCGTGCGTGCAGCGCTTCATCCGTTTCATGGTGTGGAAACCGTTTTACCGGATTAAGGCGCTCCGCTGGTTCTTCATCAAATCAAAAGCGATTCCGGTGGCCGGCGGGCGCGACGCGGTAGGGGCGATTCAGGCCGCGCGCGAGCAACTGACCGCCGGCCACGTGGTCTGCATCTTCGCCGAAGGGGCCATCAGCCGCACCGGAAATATCCTCCCGTTCAAGCGCGGCATGGAAAAGATCATGGATGGTCTGGATATCCCTATCATTCCGGTTCACCTGGACCGACTATGGGGCAGCATCTTCAGTTTCGAGCGCGGCAAGTTCTTCTGGAAGTGGCCGAAGAAAATTCCGTACCCCGTGACCGTTTCGTTCGGTAATCCCATGCCTGCAAACTCCACGGCGCAGGACGTGCGGCAAGCGATCCAGGAACTGTCCGCCGATGCCACGGCCCACCGCAAGAGCGCATCCGATACGCTGCCCCGGCGCGTGATTCGCAGCGCGCGCCGCCACTGGAGCCATTTCGCCATGGCCGATTCCAGCGGCCGCGAACTCACCTTCGGGCGCATGCTCACCGCGAGCCTGCTGATCGCCAACTGGGCGCGCACGCGGCGGGATGAAGAGATGATCGGAGTGCTGCTGCCGCCCGGTGTCGACGGCGCACTCGTCAATATCGGAATTACGTTGGCGGGCCGCGTTCCCGTGAACCTGGACTTTACGGCATCGCCCGAAGAAATGGTGGCGGTGAGGGAACGCTGCCGGATTCGCACGGTGGTGACGTCGAAACTGTCTTTGGCAAAAACGAAGGTGGCCGCTCAAGACGGCATGATCTTCGTCGAGGATATTCTGGAACGCGCCGGCAGGGTGGCCCGGTGGCGCGCGCGGCTCGCCGCGCGATTGGCACCCGCAGTCCTTCTATCGAGGACGGCGCGGCCCGACTCGTTGGCCACGGTCATCTTCTCCAGCGGCGTTACGGGCACGCCCAAGGGAGCCATGCTCTCGCATTACAACCTGCTCGCGAATATAGAAGCCATTGCCCAGCTCTACTGGATCCACGATCGCGACCGCATCGTGGGCGTGTTGCCCTTCTTCCATTCGTTCGGATACGCCGTCACGATGTGGTTTCCGCTGATTGCGGGTTGCGGCGTGATCTACCATCCGGATCCGTCGGATGCGGAGAGCATCGGTAGACTGGTGGCCCAATATCGCGCGACGCTGCTACTGGCGACGCCGGCCTTCTGCTCCATTTATACGCACCAGTGCTCCAAAGAACAGTTCGCCAGCCTGCGATACGTGTTGGTGGGCGCCGAGAAGCTGCGTGAACCGCTGGCTGAGGCCTTCCGCGAGAAGTTCGGCGTGGAATTGCTGGAAGGGTACGGCTGCACCGAAATGGCCCCGGTAGTCGCGGTAAGCGCACCTAACTTCGTGGCGGGCAAGGACACGCAATTGGGCAACAAGCCAGGCACTGTGGGCCAGCCGCTGCCTGGTGTCGCCGCCAGAGTCGTGGAGCCGTCGACGTTCGCGCCGCTCCCGTCCAATCGGGAGGGGCTGCTGCTGGTGAAGGGTTCGAACCGCATGATCGGTTACCTGGGCGAGCCGGAGCGCACGGCCGAGGTGTTCCACGACGGCTGGTACATCACGGGCGATATCGCCGCGATCGACGACGAAGGCTTTATTCGCATCACCGACCGGCTGTCGCGCCACAGCAGGATCGCGGGTGAAATGGTGCCGCACTTGCGAATCGAAGAAACCCTGGCCGGCATCCTCGGAGATGCGCCGTATGCCGTCACCGCGATCGCCGACGATCGAAATGATGAGCGCTTGGCGGCGCTTTATGTGCACGATCTCAGCCCAGCGGAATTGTGGCAACGTCTGTCGGAAACGGATCTGCCGCGCTTGTGGATTCCGCGGCAGGAGAACCTGTATCGGGTGGAATCGCTTCCCCTGCTGGGCTCGGGCAAACTGGATCTGCGCGGATTGAAAGCGCGCGCGGAGGAGTTCACCTGGAGCCGCGACCGTCAGGCGGGTTGACAGACGAAAGCGTCTGTCCGACCTCGACTGGCTAGCCCGCCAGCTCTACCTCAATCTTCTTAGCCCCCGGATCGAGCTTGACAATCCGGAAGCTCCGGATCTGTCCCGCGCGCGCCGGCTCCCGCCTGTTCACCCGCGGAGCTCCCGCCGTGCCGCCCTTCCACCTGGCCGACAACATCGACGACAGCGAACCGACATCTGTTCGAGACTCTGCCGCCGCGTCTTCCGCCTGGCTGGTTTCCACGCCGGCAACCTTGCAAGCCACCTGGATACCCTCGCCCAACTCCACTTTCGCGCGGCCGGCGGATATGTCCGCGACGCGCCCGGTCACTACATCGCCTTCCTTGTGCTCGGCGATGTATTCGTCGATCGAGGTAGGCTTAAGCTGCTTCATGCCCAGCCGGATGCGGCGCCGCTCCTGGTCGACTTCCAAAATCTGCGCGCGCACCGTTTGGCCCGCCTTCAGCACATCCTGCGGATGATTGATGCGCTTTTCGGCGGTGATGTCTCCCACGTGGATCATGCCCTCCACGCCCTCGGCAAGCTGCACGAAAGCGCCGAACTTCGTCAGGCTGACGACCGGCCCTTCCACCACGCCGCCCACCGGATACTTAGCCTGTATATCGGCCCAAGGATCGCCGAGCGCCTGCTTCAACCCCAGCGAGATGCGCCGTTCGGCGGCGCTCACGTTCAGCACCACCACCTCCACCGTATCGCCCGGCTTCACCACGTCACCGGGCTTGCGCACCTTCTTCGACCAGGACATTTCCGAAAGGTGGATCAACCCTTCCACGCCGGGCTCCAATTCCACGAACGCGCCGAAATCCGTCACGCGCGTCACCGTGCCGCGCACGCGCTCGCCGGACTTGTACCTTTCGCCGACCTGCTCCCAGGGATGCGGCTGGAGCTGCTTCATGCCAAGCCCGATACGCCGCTTGCCCGGATCTACCTTGAGGATCTGTACGTCCACTTCCTGGCCGACGGAAAGCACGTCCGCCGGCTTGTTCACGCGGCTCCAGGATATGTCGGCCACGTGCAGCAGCCCATCCACACCGCCAATGTCGACAAAGGCGCCGTAATCGGTCAGACTGCGGACGGTGCCGTGTACCACCGCGCCCTCTTTCAAATCCAAGAACAGCTTCTGGCGGGCGTGCGCTTCTTCCTCTTCCAGCACCACGCGCCGGTCCACCACGACGTCTTCGTCGGCCACGTCCAGCTTGATGATGCGGCAGGCGATCTCCTGCCCTGCCAACTTCTCCATCTCCGAAACGTCTTTCGCGCCGCTGCGGGAGGCCGGCATGAAAGCGCGCACACCCACATCCACGCTCAGTCCGCCCTTCACTACGCCGGTAACCACGCCGGCGATGGTGCGTTTCTCGTTGAAGGCCGCCTCCAGGGAAGACCAGTCCTTCGGCCGCTCCACCCGCACTTTGGTGAGCACATAGTAGCCTTCCTCGTCGTGTCCCTTGATGGATACGGGAAACTTGTCGCCCACGCGCACGCCGACCTTCCCTGCCGGGTCCTTGAACTCTTCCACCGGCATGACGCCCTCTATCTTCAGGCCGATGTCGAAGTAGACCTGTTCCCCGGAAACGGCGATGACCGTGCCTGCGAAGCCTTGGCCGCCGGCTTCGGGCTTGTGGGAGTGGGATTGCTCGTATTGGGAGAGGATGTCCCCAAAATCTTCGCCGGGTTCGGGCATGGTTGGGGATTCCTCCTGTTCCAGCGTGGTGTTGTCGGGCATGAGACCTACTTGTTTATTGTGGCATAATCCGGGTGGGATCACACTCGTGGCTGAGCTTCAATGGTGGCGTCGCGCCGCGCAATGGATTCGCCCGCAGGACGTGGTCTGGCTGCTGCTTTTCTCCGGGATGGTAGCGCTCAGCCCTACGCGCGATGTATATGACATCGCCCCCATCGTCGCGCTGGCCGCGTTACAAATTCTGGAACCGAAGATCGCATTCGTCGGCACCACCCGCGGCAAAGTCCTCTGGATATGCCTCAAGCTCTTGTTCTGCTACGCGTTGATTGGGTTCACGGGCACCCTGGGGAGCAGCTATTACTGGATCCTCCTCCTGCCGGTGATCTCGGCGGGTACTTCGCTCGGAGTGCTCGGCACGCAGATTTTCATTGTGCTTTCGAGCGCCGCTTACCTGTCTTTCCTGCTGTTCATCGATTGGAACCGGTACGTGATCGAACTGCAGGAGAAGCGCGAACTGGCGCTCCGCGTCATCTTTCTGGCGGTGGCTGGCTACATGACGAATACGCTGGCCGAAGCCTTGCGCTCCCAATTCGCCAAAACCAAAGCCATCGCCGATCAGCTTGCCGATGCCAACCGAAGTTTGCAGGAGGCTGAAGAGGCCGTGCGCCGGTCGGACCGTCTGGCCGCGTTGGGCCAGCTTGCCGCCGGTCTGGCGCACGAACTGCGCAATCCGCTCGGTACCATTCGCGCCTCCGCCGAGATGCTCACCCGCAGCGTCGCCGCGGAGAACGAAGTGGCGCGCGAAATGGCCGGCTTCATTTCTTCGGAAGTGGACCGCACCAATTCCCTAGTAACGCGCTTTCTGGATTTCGTGCGGCCCCTGCAACTGCGCCTGGCGCCGGCGGACCTGGCCCAGGTTCTGGATCGCGCCGTCGCCATGGTCGAGCGCGAAGCGGCTGCGCGACAGGTCACAGTCTATAAGAACTACTCACCCGATGTTCCGCCTTTCCCGCTGGATGCCGAACTGATGGAGCGCGTCTTCTATAACCTGCTGATCAACGCTGCGCAGGCCACTTCTCCCGGCGGCGCCGTCACGGTGAAGGCGCGGGTGGTCGGCGACAATGCCGAGGTCTCGGTAATCGATCGCGGTCACGGCATCGACCCCAAGCTGATCGAAACCATTTTCAATCCGTTCTTCACGACCAAACCGGATGGCGTGGGCCTGGGTCTCGCCATCGTTTCCAAAATCGTGGACCAGCACGGCGGCAAGATCGCCATCGAAAGCGAGCCAGGCAAAGGCAGCGTCTTCCGCGTGTACTTGCCGATCACGGAGGCGCTATCCGGCTCGAAACCGCAAGACTGATTCTCTGTAACTGGGAGCCAGACGATTGGCTGGATTTCCGCGCCATCGCCGCCGACCCGGAGGTTTTGCGCTACATTCACGACGGCACGCCGTGGCCCGCGGAGCGCTCCCGTCAATTTGTGGAGCGCCAGATCGAGTTGTTCCGTGAGCGCAAGTTCTGCCTGTGGAAGTTGCAGCCCAAAGAGGGCGGCCCGCTGATCGGATTCTGCGGTTTGCAGCCCCTGCCGGATTCGCCCGATATCGAGATCGGCTGGTGGCTGGCGCGCGCCTGCTGGGGCCGTGGCCTCGCCACCGAAGCCGCGCGCGAGGCGCTGCGCGATGGTTTCGAGCGCGCCGGTCTGAAACGCATCGTTTCCATCGCGCAGCCCGCCAACACCGCTTCCATCCGCATCATGCAGAAGCTGGGCATGTGGTTCGAACGCATGGCAGAGGCGCGCGGCATTCCGGTGGTGCTGTATGCGATCGATCGCGATTAGCGCTGAACGCGGTCGTTGTGCTTGTCGCGATAGATCGCGCCGCTGGTGCGATTGAGCTCACGATTGATTTGACGGTGCTCGCCGGCCGTCAATCTGCCACCGTTGGTGGCCCGGTCACGCGCGACCTGCCGGTTGATGTGCGCCTCCCTGCCCTCCAGGCGCGCCGTTTCGCCCGCCGTAAGCTGCCCGGATTTGACACCTTGTGCGATGCGATCCTGCTGATTCTCGCGACGCTGGGCAATCTCACCGGCGCTCATAGTGGCCAGCGCGGCCGTCCCCGCCAAAACGGCGCTCAAGATGAATCGTCTCATGATCTATTTCCTCCTGCTCATATAAATGCAAGAGGCCGGCGATGCGTTGCTGTGCAGGCAATTAAAATCCGATGAAACCACCCGGCCGAAATCCACCACCGCCCCGTGGCGATACGGTGCCTACGCCGCGACAAACGACGTCGATGTTACGAGCGGGCGAAGCGGACCGAGGCCCCCTCCGAGGCCCGCCGGCCCCCTCGACCCGAACATTCCGGGATAAGCGTCCAGCACATCTTGCAGCGCGTTCAGAGGGGCGAGACGTAACCACCGAAACCACCGCCCAGCGCCGACGGCACTGCTTTTCCCGCCCGAGTCATGGCCACATTCGATCCAACCAACACCGGCCGATGATCGCCCCGGTAGACGGCTGCCCCCTTGTATAGGGGATGTTTGATCTCCTAAAATAGGAGACATGCTGCCACGCAAGAAGCTATCGACCACCATCGGCGCCAGCAACTATGCTTATCTGCGCGATATGGTAAAGGCGGGCAGGGCCGCGAGCGTCGGACAGGCAGTGGATAGGACAGTGGAAACGGCCCGCAGGCTGGACAACCGGGTTACTCTGGAACGCCAGACTGCCGTTTATTTCAAGGGCCTGACCTCCAAGGCTGCCGCAGAAGAGACCGATCTCGAAGACGTACTAAGCGCCGCATCGCAAGAGATGGACTTTGACCAGCCATAACGCTCCTCCCCGGCGCGGCGAGATATGGACCGCGATGCTGGGAAACCCGGCGGTGCGCCATTGGGTGTTGGTAGTGTCGCTCGACTCCCGCAATAGCAGCGAACGAGTCGATTCCGTTCTAATCGTTCCTTTCGGCAGTCAGGGTACCGAGGGCCCAACGACCGTTCGATTTGAGCCCGGAGAAACGGGACTCCCAGGTCCATCCTGGCTGAAAGGCCACTTCATTACCACGCTCAAGAAATCGCTTCTCGGAGAACGTTTGCCGCGCCCGCTTTTCGGCGGCGCGCATGCGGCAGTTCAGTGTTGCCATTCAGCGCGCGTTTGACCCGGACTCGCCACCGCGGAAAGCGTAACGGCGCGCCGCTGGCTTGCCACGCGCGATAAAGACGGGCAGGCAAGCGTGCCCGCCGCCAAGCCAGCCGGGGCGGCCCCTCACTATTTCATGACACATGATTTCTGAGCCCGCACACGTCGCAAGCTGCAAAAACCACCATCGGCGCACCGGCACAGCCCATCTGGCAAGTGAACGGCGACTTCGGTGCGGCTAGCCGGGACCTCTTCGGTGTCGTCGGTTGCACGGTTGAAGGCGCCTGGGCCGGCGCATTGCGCACGCTGACCAGCGGCGTGGGCAGCACCATTGTCGAGCGCCTCGAATCGCTGAATGACGCGCTCCTCCAACTCAGCTACGCCCTGCTGACCGGTGCGCCCATTCGCAACTGCCTGACCACCATGGCCGTGCCTGTCCTGCGTCCGAACTGGGCGCTGAATTGGAATGGTGGGCAACCTTCGAGCCCGACCGCTCCCGGAAAGCGAGCCTGTGGATCTGCTGCGGGCTCCGCTGGCCGGGCTGCAATGGCGCTAAAGGAATTCCTCGAACGCAACGGTACGGCCACGTGACCGGCTCGCGTCAATGCTGCCGAGCTTCGCTCGCCTGTAGCGCTAGAATATACCTAGTGACTGGGAAAGCCTTTTACATCGAAACCTTCGGCTGCCAGATGAATGCCCACGATTCCGAAAAAGTGATCGGGACGCTGCTGGCCAAGGGCTACAGCCAGGTCGACACCCCGGAAGCCGCCGACTTGGTGCTCTACAACACTTGCAGCATTCGCGACAAGGCTGAACAAAAAGTCTTCAACCGGCTGCAGAATTTCAAGCGGGCCGCAGGCAAAGGCAAGGTCTTCGGAGTGCTGGGCTGCGTGGCGCAACAGGAGGGTGAGAAGATCTTCGAGCGCGCGCCGCACGTCAGCCTGGTGGCCGGTTCCGCCAGCTACACCAAGCTGCCCGAGATGCTGGTGCAGCTCGAAGCCGGCAATCGCCACGTGACCGGCCTCTCTCTCGACACGGACGAAACCTTCGACACCCCGTTCACGCGCCGCGACAATCCGCATCGCGCCTACATCACCATCATCGAAGGTTGCGACAAATCCTGCGCGTATTGCGTAGTGCCCTTCACGCGCGGACCGGAGCGCAGCCGCACCAGCGAAAGCGTGATGGCCGAAGCATGCCGCCTGGCCGAATCCGGCTACACCGAAATCCAGCTTCTGGGCCAGAACGTCAACAGCTACCGCGACCCTTCGCCCGCGGGATGGGATTTCGCCACGCTGCTGGCGCGTGTCGGCGAGATCCCCGGTATACGCCGCGTGCGCTACACCACCTCGCACCCGCGCGATTTCACCAGGGCCATCGTGGACGCAATGGACGCCAACCCGGTGCTCTGCAATCACGTCCACCTGCCCGTGCAGTCCGGCTCCAGCCGCGTGCTGGCGGCCATGCAGCGGCTCTACACCCGCGATCAGTACATGGAACGCATCGCCTGGATCAAGAGCGCCCGCCGCAATATGGCATTAACTACCGATATCATCGTGGGCTTTCCCGGTGAGACCGAGGCGGATTTCGAGGCCACCCTCAAGCTGCTCGACGACGTCGAGTACGATTCGCTGTTCAGCTTCAAATACTCGCCGCGCCCGAATACCGCCGCGCTCGCCATGGAAGATAAAATTCCCGACGACGAGAAGACCCGCCGGCTCATGATCGTGAACGAGAAGCAGCGCGCCATTCAGATCCGCCGCAACGCCGATCTGATCGGCCGCATCGAAGAGGTGCTGGTGGAGGGCCGCAACCCGGCGCTGGGCCAGTGGATCGGCCGCACATCTCAGAATCGCACGCTGAATTTCACACATCCCGAGAACGGCGGCGCTTCGCTGGTGGGCCAGTACCTTAACGTTCGCGTGACTAGATCCGGTCCCAACTCGCTGGTCGGTGAAAGCGCGGGGAATGTGGTTTAATGTAGCTGGGAGGGTCTTATGGAAGTCGAGATGAAAATCCGCGGCTTGATGATGGACCCCGTCACCAACATGCCCATTGTCATCCTGAAGGATTTGAATGGCAATACGGTCCTTCCAATCTGGGTCGGAATCTATGAGGCGAATGCTATCGCCCTGGAAATCGAAAAGGTTTCGACGCCGCGGCCCATGACCCACGACCTCATCAAGAGTCTCCTGCTGGGACTCAACACCGGCGTTCGCAAAGTCGTTGTGAGCGAGTTGAAGGAAGACACCTTCTACGCGTTGATATGGCTCGAGCGCGACGGCGAGCTCATCAGTGTGGATTCCCGCCCGAGCGACGCTCTGGCGCTGGCCTTGCGCCTGGATTGCCCGATTTTCGTCGACGATACCGTGCTCAAATCTTCCAAGCTGGCCGCCTCCGTTTCCGACAAGGTCAACAACGAGGAACTGCGCCGGTGGCTCGAAAACCTCAACGACGAGGATCTCGGCCGCTACAAGATGTAGCCGTGGACCTCGGCTCCACCGGCATTCAGCTTCTTTCGGAAACGCGCACCCACTATATGTTCGTCCGCGATAACTTGATCGCGCTGGTGGAACGTACGCCGGAGGGCTTCGGCAGCATCGGCAGCACCGGCATGCTGACCGAGCGCGGCCTGACCTACCTGGTCTTCCGCGATGGACAAGCGTTCCTGGCCGGCAAAGGTTTCGAGCAACCTGCTACGCCGGTGCAAATCGCCGCGGTGCGCAGCTTCTCCGAAGATTTAAAGGCAGCCCTGTAGTCGTGGCGCAGGCACTCCTGCCTGCCGCGCCGATACTCCTGTCGGCGCAGGCGAGCCATGCTCGCCTCTTTGAATCCAATCACTTGGACTTTGATCGTTCAGAAACACAACCCGCCCCCCGCCCACCGACCCTGGCGACCGAAAGCGAGCCCCGCTCGCCTGCATGCTAACTTAGTTCGAAGTGCTCTCTCTCGACGAACAGTTAACCTATCTGAAGAAAGGTCTGGCGGAAATCATCCGCGAAGAAGACCTCCGTGAACGGCTCGCGCAAGCGGCGCAGACTGGACGCCCGCTGCGCGTCAAGGCCGGCTTCGATCCCACCGCGCCCGATCTGCATCTGGGCCACACCGTCCTGCTGCGCAAGATGAAGCATTTCCAGGACCTCGGCCACACCGTCATCTTCCTGATCGGCGATATGACTTCGCTCATCGGCGATCCCACCGGCCGCAACATCACGCGGCCGCCGATGACTCGCGAGGAGATCGATCGCAACGCCGCCACTTACAAGGCGCAGGTCTTCAAGATCCTCGATCCCGCCAAGACCGAGGTGCGTTTCAACAGCGAATGGCTGCAGCCCATGCGCTACGAGGAGCTGGTGCGGCTGTGCTCGCGCTACACCGTGGCGCGCATCCTGGAGCGCGCCGAGTTCTCCAAACGCTACAAAGACGGTGTGCCGATTTCCGTGCACGAATTGCTGTACCCGCTGGCGCAGGCCTACGATTCCGTGGCCCTGCGGTGCGACGTCGAGATGGGCGGCACCGATCAGAAGTTCAACCTCCTGGTAGGCCGCGAGATTCAGAAGGATTACGGACAGCCGCAGCAGATCGTGGCCACCGCGCCGCTGCTCGAAGGTCTGGACGGCGTCAACAAGATGTCCAAATCTCTGGGCAACTACATCGGCATTACCGAGCCGCCCGAGATCATGTACCGCAAAGTGATGCAGATCGGCGATGACCTGATGTTCCGGTATTACGAACTGCTCACGGACCGCAGCCTGGCCGAGATTGACCGCATGCGCGCGCGCATCTCCGGCGGCGAGTTGCACCCCATGGAGGCCAAAGCGGATCTGGCGCGGCTGATCGTAACCGATTTTCATTCGGCCACCGACGCCGCGCGCGCGGAGGACGAATTCAATCGGGTGGTGCGCCATAAAGAAGTGCCTGCGGACCTCCAGACGGTCGGCTTCCCGCCTGCTGCCCACTTCGGTGACGGGAAGATGCGCGTGGACAAGTTGCTTGCCAAAATCGGCCTGGCCGACTCGGTAAGCGATGCCGTGCGCAAGATCAAGGCGGGAGCAGTCGAGATCGACGGCCAAATCATACGCGAACTGCTCATCCCAAAACCCGCGGGCCCGTTTATCGTCCGAGTCGGCAAGAACTGGCGGAAGGTTGTGTTCTAAGAGCATGCTGGCCGTCCGCGACAACCTCTACCTGGCCGCCGACGCCCTACGCGCGCACAAACTTCGCGCCTCGCTGACCATGCTGGGCCTCACCATGGGCGTGGCCACGCTCATCGCCGTCATGACGTTGGTGCAAGGCGCCAACCGGTACGTCGAACAGAAGATCGCCAACCTGGGGACCAACGTGTTTCGCATTGCGCGGCTGCCGTTCCTGGTGACGGATTTCTCGGTGCTCGTGAAAGCTCAGCGCAATAAGAACATTTTGCTGGAGGACATGCAGGCCGTCGCGGAAGGCTGCGCCCACTGCCAATACGTGGGCGCCTCGGTTTCCACTCCGCTGGGCGTGCGCTACCGCAACCGCGATCTGGAGGATGTCACGCTCTACGGCTACACCGCCAATATGGCCGATATCGACACCCGCACGTTGTCGCACGGCCGCTATTTCACGGATCTGGAGGACCGCCACGCAGCCGCCGTCTGCCTGATCGGCGACCGCCTGGTCACGGAATTCTTCGCCGGGATGGACCCTATCGGCCACGTGCTGCGGGCGGCCAACCAGGAGTTCACGATCATCGGCACCTTCGAGGCAATCGGCTCCATCCTGGGCCAGGATCAGGATACTTTCGTGATCATTCCGCTCAACACCTACCTGCGATTCCGGGGATCGCGAAATAGCCTGACGCTGGAAATCAAAGCGGCCGGCAGCCAGCAGCTCTTCCAGCAGGCGCAGGACGAGGTGCGCGTGATTCTGCGCTCGCGCCGCCATATTACCGAAGGCCGCGGCGAAGACTTCTATATCGGCACGGCCGACACTTACATTTCGTTATGGCAAAGTATCAGCTCCGCGTTCTTCACTGTCTTTGTAATGGTTAGTTCGATATCCGCCGTAGTAGGCGGCATAGTCATCATGAACGTGATGTTAGTAAGTGTTACGGAGCGGACAAAGGAGATCGGCGTCCGGCGCGCCATGGGAGCTACACAGAACGATATCCTGCGTCAATTCCTGACCGAGAGCGTCATGCAATGCATTGTAGGCGGTCTGATCGGAGTGTTCATCGGCTTTCTGTGCGCGCTGGCCATACGCAGCCTGACGTCTCTACCCGCCGCCGTGCAGACCTGGGTAGCCATCCTGGGAGTGATCCTAAGTTCCATCATCGGCCTGTTCTTCGGCATCTATCCGGCAATGAAAGCCGCCAAACTGGACCCCGTCGCCGCACTGCGCACAGAGTAAACCAGAAATGGAACCGCCGATGCACGCGGATGCACGCCGATTGGATGAAATTACCGAGCGTGTGATTGGATGCGCATATGCCGTCGCCAACACGTTGGGCTCCGGGTTTCTCGAAAAGGTCTATGAAAACGCGCTCGCCGTCGAATTAAAAAAATCCGGCTTGGCAGTCGAACAGCAAAAGGCCATACAGGTGCAATATGAGGGTATCGTAGTTGGCGACTACGTCGCGGACCTTCTGGTGGAAGGATCTGTGTTGATTGAACTAAAGGCGATGAAAGCGCTCGATGAAGTCCACACGGCACAGTGCCTGAACTACCTGAAAGCAACCGGGCTACAGGTGTGCCTTCTCATCAATTTCGGAAGTCGCCGGGTTCAAGTTAAACGCATCGTCAATGATTTTGATCGGCGTGAATCGGCGTGAATCGGCGGTTGCTTTAATGACGCGTGCTGAAATCAGGGAAAACCTGCTGGTAGCCCTGGACACCCTGCGGTCGCGCAAAGTCCGGTCCGGGCTGACCATCCTCGGCATCGTCATAGGCGTGACCTCGGTCATATCCGTGGCGGCCATCATCGACGGGCTGAACGGCTACATCGAGGGACGCATCCGCAACCTCGGCTCGCAGACTCTGTTTGTCACCCGCATTCCGCCTGGCTATACCGGGCTGTCGCGGTTGCCGGCCAACATACGCGCTCGCAAGTATCTGCGGTTCGACGATGCCCAATACCTGCAAGAAACCGTCCCCGAGCTGGCCTATGCCACGGCCTTCGCGCAACGTGTCAACCTCGGTGAAGTGGCCGACCAGATCCGCTATGGCGACCAGCATGTCGAGCGCATGATCGTGCGCGGCGTGGAGCCCGATTACACCAACGCGGTCCCGCTATTCTCCGTGGAAGAGGGCCGCTTCATCTCGCAATTCGATCTGGAGCACTCGCGCGACGTCATCGTGATCGGCCTGGCCATTGCCGACGCGCTGTTTCCGCACAGCGATCCGATCGGCAAGATGGTGCGTCTCAACGGCCGGCTGTACGAAGTCATCGGCGTCTTTCAAAAGGACCCCGGCCTGTTCGGCGGCTTCGGCGTGGATCAGTTCGCGGTCATCCCGCTCACGAATTTTCACAAGAACTATCCCGAGATCCGCGAAGTGTTCCTGATCGTCTCGGTGCGCACGGACGCCGACGTCAACCGCGCCCGCGATAATCTCGTCGAGGCCATGCGGCGCCGCCGGCGCGTGCCCCACAACGCCGAAAACGATTTCGATGTGGCCGACGCCAACTTCTTCCTGGATCTCTGGAACCAGCTTACGGGCGCCATGGTGTTGCTTACAGGAGTCATCAGCTCCATCGGCCTGCTGGTGGGCGGCATCGGCGTGATGAACATCATGCTGATTTCGGTGACCGAGCGTACGCAGGAGATCGGTATCCGCAAGGCCATCGGCGCGCGCCGGTCGGACATCCGCGCGCAGTTCCTGCTGGAGGCCATCACGCTCTCAGGCATCGGTGGAACACTCGGGGTGCTGTGCGGAGCCGCTATCACCTTCACCATTCGCGCCCTGCTGCCGTCCGTGCCGGCCACGCTTTCCGTGCTGTGGATCACTCTCGGCGTGCTGATCTCGGTCGGCGTGGGGCTCTTCTTCGGATTCTACCCCGCCAATCGCGCCGCCAATTTGGATCCTATCGTCTGCCTCCGTTACGAGTAGGGCCCGAGCCGCCTTTTGTGCGTCCTCGCACAGCGCCCCCGCGGGGGCCTTGCCCAAGCGGCGGTGATATCATAGTGATTGTGAGCTTGCTCCGGCCCTCTCTCCAGCTCAAGGTCGCGCAGAAGCAGATTCTGACCCCTGGTCTGGTTCAAATGGTCACCGTGCTCCAGTTGAACCGGCTGGAGTTGAAGGAGATGATCACTCAGGAGATCGTCAAGAATCCCGTTCTCGAGGAATCCACGGAGGAAAACAGCGACGAGGTTACGCCCGAGGAACTGCTGCCTCTGCTCGAAGCGGAGACAATGACTGAGCCAGCCGACCAGCAGATCCTGGAGGCGGCCATGGGCGATGCCGCGCATACCAACGGCATTCCCGCGGAAGTGTCCGGCGTGGAGGTGTTCCCGGAAGCGCCGGACCCGGCCGCCGCGGTGAGTACCGACGCGGTCACCGCCGAACCAGTGGAGCCGGCTGCCGCCACCGACCCATTCGACGAGATCGATTTCGGTTCATTCTTCGACGACTACCTGGATCCCGGCTATAAGAGCCCCGCCGCCGAATCCGTCGAGAAGCCCTCCTTCGAGACCTTTCTCTCAGCTCCCGTCACACTCGCCGATTACCTGCATTCCCAATTGAGCGTCAGCGTGCTCTCGGACGGCGTCCGGGATGCCGCCGAATCCATCATCGGCAACCTGGACGAAGACGGTTACCTTTCCGCGTCTCTGGAAGAGATCGCCGCCATGGGCGATCACAGTATGGAAGAGATCGAGGCGGCGCTCAAGGTGGTGCAGTCTCTGGATCCCGCCGGCGTCGGCGCGCGCAACGTGCGGGAGTGCCTGCTGCTGGAGCTGGAGAGCATGAACGGGCGCGGCGGCGTCGCCTGGCAGATCGTCTCCAACCACCTGCGGCTCCTGGAAATGCGCCAGTATCGTGAGCTGGCCAAGCTCCTGGGCCGCCCCTTGGAACACGTCGAGATCGCCGTAAAGGCCATCCGGCGGCTGAATCCGCGGCCCGGACTGCGCTACTCCGGCGCCGGTGCGCGCACCGTCGAGCCCGACGTATATTTCATCAAGGATGGCGACGACTACATCATCCAGATGAACGATGAGGATGTGCCCCAGCTTCGGCTGAATGCCCAGTACCGCCGCATGCTGGACCGCGACAACGGCGCTACCAAGGAAGTGCGCGATTACGTGCGTGAACGGTACACCTCGGCTATCCAGTTGATGAAGAACATCGAGCAGCGCAAACAGACCATCCTCAAGGTCTGCCAAGCCATCGTGCGCCGCCAAACCGAATTTCTCGCGAACGGCCTCGACTGCCTCAAGCCCATGATGATCAAAGAAGTGGCCGAGGAGGTAGGTGTGCATCCTTCCACCGTGAGCCGCGCCGTGGCCAGCAAATACGTGCACACGCCGCAAGGAGTTTTTGAACTTCGGTATTTCTTCTCGGAAGCCGTGCAAGGTCCCTCGGGCGGCAATACGCCGCTGTTGCTGCTCAAGCGCAAGGTGAAAAAGATGATCGAGGAAGAGGACAGCGCGCATCCGCTGACCGACGAGCACATCACCATGGCGCTGCAGCACGAGGGGATTAACGTTACGCGGCGCACTGTGGCCAAATACCGTGAGGATATGAAGATTCCGTCTACGCACCAAAGACGGGTTCGGCCCTGAAAGGTGGGCAGGCGCTTTCGCCTGCCAAGCGATTGTTTTCGCAGCCCCTCAGGGAGCGGTCTTACAGGAGGCGGAAGTCGCATGAAGATCACATACACAGGCAGGCAAGTGGAACTGGCTCCGGCGCAGCTCAAGAAAATTGAAGCGCAGTTTGCCAAGGTAGGCAAACTCCTGGACGGGCGGGAGCAGAAGGAAGCGCACGTGATCTTGTCTTTGGAACGGCATCTGCACCAGGCCGAAATTACGGTGAATTACCACAACCATCCGCTGGTGGGGATCGGTTCCAACGTGGATCTCTTCACGGCCATCCATTCGGCCATCGAGAAGCTGGAAAAACAGACCATCAAAGTCCGCGCCAAGTGGCGGGACACCAAGCGCGTGCCGCGCAAGGAAGAGGCCGCTGAGCCAGTGCAGGCCGCCCGCGAGCCGGAGACGGAAACCGAGCGGCGCATCTTCCGCATCAACCACCATGAGCGGCGCAAGCCCATGACACTGGACGAAGCCATCATGGAAATGGAGAAGGGCGGCGAGTATTTGGTCTACCGGGATGCCGAGACCGACCGCGTGGCTATCCTGCTGCGCCGGCGCGATGGGAACTTCGACCTGATCGAGGCGTGACCGGCTCGGAATGGCGAAAAAGACCGATCCAGGCAAGGGCCGCCGTGCCGTGGACCGGCCAGCCGAGTTGGCGATCATCACCGGGCTCAGCGGCTCGGGGAAGGGTTCCGTCCTCAAAGCCCTGGAAGATCTGGGCTACTACTCCGTCGATAACCTGCCCGTGGATCTGATCCCTAAGTTCGCCGAACTGACGCAGGATTCCGCCAGTATTCGCGCCGCCGCGCTGGTAGTGGATGTGCGGGAGGGCGAAGGCTTGCAGCGCTTTCCCGGCATCTATTCCCGCATCCGCAACCGTCTGAATACCAGATTGGTGTTCCTGGAGGCCGACGACACTGCCATCATGCGCCGGTTTAGCGAGACGCGCCGGCCGCACCCGCTCGGCACGGATCGTTCCATTGCCAAGAGTATTAAATCCGAGCGGCGGCAACTGGCGCCTATCCGCGCCATGGCGGACCTGATCATCAACACCTCAAAGTTCACCGTGCACGAGCTGCGCGAGTTTATTCGCGAGCGCTTCCGCGGCGAACAAGAGGAATCCAAGATCATGGTCTACGTCACCAGCTTTGGCTACCGGCACGGTGTACCCGGAGACAGCGACCTGGTCTTCGACGTGCGCTTCCTGCCCAACCCGAACTACATTCCGAAGTTCAAGAAGCTGACCGGCCGGCATCCGGGCGTGGCGCGCTATATCCGTTCCTTCCCGCAGACCGTGGAGTTCATCGACCGGATTTCGGAACTGCTGATCTACCTGATGCCGCATTATATCCGCGAAGGCAAAAGCTACCTGACCATCGCCTTCGGATGCACGGGCGGGCACCATCGTTCGGTGATGATCGCGGACGCCATTCGCAAGCGCTTGTCGCAGGCGGGCTTCCGGGTGAAGGCGACTCATCGGGATGTAGCGAAGGCCGTATAGTTACGAGAGGCCCTGTAAATCGGCCATCAGGTAATAGCGCCGGTGGGGGTCCTGCGGGCCGCTGCCGATTTCCGCCACCAGGCCCCTTTCGACAAGCGACGCCAGCCGTGTTCGCGCAGCGCGTGGAGAGACTCTAATCCGCTTGGCGATTTGAGAGGTCGAAAGCCCGGAGTCGGCGCTCTTGGCCAACGCGGACAGAATCGTCTGGTCCCTTTTATCGTGCGCGGGGGCCTTGCGGCGCACTGTAGAGAGTGTCACGCGGAAACGTGTGCCGATCTCTGCAAACAACGGCGGATCAAATCCGCTCTCCTGGCACGCGGCGGTCATCCGTTGGATGCCGCTGCCCCATCGCTCGACTAATTTCAATTCGTGAAAGACCCGGCCGAGAACGCGGTTTCGGAGTTTGGAGGCGCCCTTCTGAATATCTTCGATCGTCAGCCCAAGAGGCAGCACGCCGGGATTCTCGATCTCCAGGCGATCGTCGTACAGAGCGACCCGGATCGGGGCTCCCCGTTGCGCGTAGTCGGCATGCACGATGGCGTTCATGAGCGCTTCACGGATAGCCAGCAGCGGCAGCGTCCAAACATCGGTTCGCTTGACGGGGCCGATGACTGCCGCGCGCGTCATGTGTTTCTGCAGGAAAGCGAGCGTATCCTCCGCGGCCTTCGGGAGGTAAGTCCTCACTTCCGCGGAGTCGAGAATGCGCCGACGGTCGTTCCCGGTCAAACCGGCCAACCTGGACCCACGCATCCGGAAAGGGGCCCAGCCGGTTGATCCCGAAGAGCAGAATCCCTCCTACCGTGGGTACAATCTTGCCCATAGATTGTCGTAACCTTCAAGCTCTGCAGCTCATTCGGCGTCAGTTTTCGGAGCGGCGCAAAGTACTCGGAAGCAGCTCGGAAGTCGATCGCTTCCGAGTTCAAGTCCGGAAGCGGCTCCTCGTCGAACGAGAAGGCCTGAGTGTAACGCCGCATCTCCTCGATGAGAACCGCGTCGGCACGGCGATTGGTGGAACCCATGCGGACGAACACGCCTTCTTCCTGGCCCAACCGTTTCAGGTAGTGCGGCCTGTTTTGACTGGGATGTACTTCGACCGCCAAGACCTGCGTTTTCCTCCAGGGCATTACCTCCAGGCCGGGGAGCAACCTCGGAGCGATGCAGTCGGCAATCAGACTGGCGAGGCGCTCTTCTTCCGCCATTACGTCGGAAACGCCTTTCACTCTCCTGGTTCCGTCCTCTACGCCAATCAGAACGACGCCGCCCGAAGTGTTGGCGAAGGCCACGATAGCCTTGAGCACGCCATCTGGGGAGGACAGATCCCGCTTGAACTCCAGCGTTTTCCCTTCCGGCCGGCTCAGCAGCGTAAGCAAGTCTATACTCTGCATTTTACTCGGAAGTGGATACCTTCCGAGCAACTTCCGAGTAACCCCTACCGCCGCACACCATGCACGTGATACGGCACATAATACCGCGGGTCGTCGCGCATCACGATCTCGAATCCTGCTTCGGTCACGAACTTCTGAACAAACGCGAGCGTGCGAAAGTGCTCGCCTTCGCCGCGGTTGGCGCGAAAGTCGTGCGCCGCGATACACACAAACCGCGCGCGGCGCAGCGCCTGCCCACATCCGGGCAGCGCCAGCCGCTCGGCGCCCTCGATGTTCATCTTCAGGAAATCGATGCGGTCGATGCCGTGCCCCGCGGCCAAGTCGTCGAATCGCACGCCCTTCACCGGATGGCTCGTGGGAGTAGGCTCGCCGCTGCGCACATAGTTGGACTCCCATATCGGCAGCGTCTCGATTTCGAGGTTCCCAGGTTCGTCCATGCACGCGTAGTTCAGCGCTGTCACGTTCGACAAATTATTGAACTCGCAAAACCGCTGCAGTATCCCAAAGGAAACCGGGTGCGGCTCGATCGCCCAGACACGTCCGCGCGGTCCGACCGCGCGCGAAAATGCGAACACATCCTCACCGCGTCCCGCGCCGATATCTACGATCGCGTCGCCCGGCTGCGGCTTGTATACATGGAACCAGTAATCCGCCGCGTCGCGCAGATACTTCCGGGCCTGCATCGCCCAGCGCTGCCAGTTGGGCTCTGCCTCGCGGAACATATCGGGGTCCGGAAAGTAATCGCCGCCCACGCGCCGCACCCACATCCCGTCCCACAGAATTTCGATATCCACCCCAGGCAGAGCTGCGCGGGCAAGTTCCGTGGCCCGGCGTGCCAGCCCGGCCCGATCTGCGGACGATGTTTCAGTCACCCACATGTTGCTTCGCGCGCTTCAGACGGAGTGCCAGCAGGCGCCGCCGTTCATCGGAGAGCGGCGCTCTCGGAATCCGTCGGCCCGCTGCCGCGCGCCGTCTGGGCAACCGCAAGACCTCGCACAGATACGCTTCGAAGGGACGAACGTCCAAATTGCGCGCGTATGCGAGAGCCATTCTGCGCGACTCCGCGGACAACTGCTCATAATGCGCGCGGTCGGTGAGCAGGCGCCCGAGCACGGCAGCCCACGGCTGCAAGTCCTGCGGCGGGATCTCGGCCATCGGCACCATCAACTCATCCACCATCGGCCAGTAGCGGACCGCCGGGTTTACCGGCAAGAGGTAATCGACGCCGAGCTTGGCCTCCGCCAGTCCGCCGACATCGCTGGCCATCACCGGGATCCCCCGGGACATCGCTTCCAAAATCATGCGGGAGCGCGCCTCGGCCCAAAGCGACGGGACCAGCATCACGCGCGTTTGGCGAAGGAGGTCGTCGATGTCATCCACCGGCGGCAGCACCGCGACGTTCGGCCGTTTCCGCAGGGCCGTAAAATCGGCCGCGGTAGTGCCCCACGTGGGGACGGCCGCGAACTCCACGCTTGGAAAACGCTCCGCCAGCGCCAGGAAAATGGAGATGCCTTTTACCGCGCATGGGTTCACCATGCTGATAAAGCGGTTGTCGAAGCGTCCCAGATCCGGATGCGCGCCGGGATCGAGCAACGAAATCGGAATGTGGATGGCCGTCACTCCACCCCATTGCTGGGTATACCGGGCTACGTATTCGCTCACCGCCACCACGCCGTCCGCTTGCCGCAGAGCCTCCGTTTGGAAAGCGCTCGCCAGTCCGCTATCCGGACCGAACGGCAGCGCAATCGTCGCGCGGACCAGGTACACCACGCGGGCCCGCGGCGCGCGCAACGCGATCTCCAGCATCAAGTGCGCCGGATCGTCCGTCGAGGCGAGAATGATCGCGGGATCGAATGCCTGCACCTGGGCCGTGAAATACGCCCGCAGGCCCGCGTCCCGGGTCAGTATGCGGACTTCCACCCCGTTGAGCCGGAACTCAACGCTGGCGCTGCCGTGCGCATCCAAGCGGACTCCGCGGCCGGTCAACTCCCGAACAAGCGCGGTGTGCGCCTCCCCGCCGAACTGCTCCACGCGCGCGACCACCCGAACGCTATGTCCCATGGCCGCTAGAGCCTCCATCAGCAATCGGTTGGATTTGTCTCCGCCTCCGTACGACGGATAGTAGAGCGAATTATGGGCCAGCAGGATGCGCAAGCTTCATGTTGCCACACGCCAAGTTCACTCTGCCCGCGACAGGATCGCATTTACCGAGGCCAGGTCTCCTTTCGTGAGGCGCCAGCCGCCGGCGGATGCGTTAACCTTGACCTGCTCCGGCGATTTCGCGCCGGCGATTACCGACGCTACCGCCGGCTGCCCGGCGAGCCACGAAATGGCTAGCTCCAGCATGGTGTGCCCGCGCGAAGCCGCGAACTCGCTCAGTGACTCAACCAGCGCCAGATTTCGATCTGTGAACACCTTCGGGCCAAACCCGTCCTGCGCCCGGCTGCCTTCGGGATGCGGCTGTCCGCGGCGATACTTCCCGGTAAGCAGCCCGTTGGCCAGCGGGAAGTATGGGATGAATGCGAGGCCCAGGCGCCGGCAACCGGGGAGAACATCCGCTTCCGGATCGCGGTGCATGAGGCTATATTCGTTCTGCACGCTCATGAAGCGGGCCGCGCCTCTCGGCGCACCGGCCGCCGCCGCGCGCAGTTGATCGCCGGAAAAATTCGAACAGCCGATCTCGCGTACCTTACCGGCCCGCACCAGTTCGCCGAGCGCGCCTAGGGTCTCCGCAATGGGCACCTCGGGGTCGGGCTGGTGCAGTTGATACAGATCGATACGATCTGTTCCCAGGCGGCGCAGGCTATCCTCGGCTGCCTGCCGCAAATATTCGGGACGCGCGCCGCGCCGGTGCTCGTCCATCTTCATCCCGAACTTTGTGGCGATCAGCACATCGTCGCGCCGCCGCCCGAGCGCCCGGCCCAGAAATTCTTCGCTCTGCCCCGTCCCGTAGATATCGGCGGTATCGAAGGAAGTTGATTCCCGCATCCAGTGCGGCGTTTACCACCGCGGCACTAGGGCCGGCTTCGATGCGCCACCCGAAATTGTTGCAGCCCAGCCCCACCACCGAGACTTCCAGCGATCCAATCCGTCGTCTTTCCATATGCCGTCCTCCTCTTGCAATTACCTGGGTACACAATCGATCCGAGCCGCGCGCGTCGGCAGCGGTCGTGGCGCACGCTTCAGCGAGGGGTGCCCATTGGGCCAGGCGAACTTCAGTTCGCCGAGCGCGCCAACAAGCGGTGCTCCGAACGCATGTACTAAGACATGGGATGTCGGGCTATATTAGCGAGATGCAGTGGTTTGAAGACGAAACATTCTGGCAGACGTTTTATCCTTTCATGTTCGGGGAAAGCAAATCGACTGCCGCGGCGGGTGAGGTGGAACGCGTACTCGCGTTAAGCGTCACAGGGGGCAAGGTTCTGGATCTGTGTTGCGGCCCGGCCCGTCATAGCGTCATCCTGGCGCAAAAAGGATTCGAAGTAACGGGCGTGGACCGGTCTCCTTTCCTTTTGGGCAAGGCGCGCGAGAGGGCCGCCGGCATACCCATCGAGCTTGTCGAGGCCGACATGCGCGATTTCGTCCGTGAGGGCGCTTTCGATCTCGCACTTAGCCTCTTTACTTCGTTCGGCTATTTCGAAACGCGCGATGAAGATCTCGCGGTGCTGCGCAACGTGCGCGCCAGCCTGAAGAAGGGCGGTGTTTTCATAATCGATGTGATCAGCAAGGAGTTCCTGGCATCCCAGCCTTGCAAGACGCGCTGGGAGCAGTGGACCGGCGGAGAGATCCTGACCCAACACGTGGACATCCTTCCAGGCTGGGGGCGCGTCCGCCTGCAGTGGCTCTTGATCGAGGGCGAGCACGCCCGCCGCTTCGAAATCGAGCACAATCTCTACTCAGGCCAGGAGCTGTCGGCGTTGTTGGAGCGGGCAGGCTTCTCCGACGTCCGGATCTTCGGCAGTCTGGAAGGAACCCCGTACGATTCCACGGCCACGCGCCTCGTAGCACGAGCGGTGGCGAGCTAGACGACGGAGGCTCGATCTCAGTTCAGGAAGGAGAATCGCGGCGCCAGTTTCACCAGCTTGAGCACTTTGTAAATATCGACGTTGACGCCGTGCAGCACGATCTTGACGGTATTACCGCCGGCTATGCCGGCCAACTTCTCCATCACTCCGATCGCGCCCGGGTCGATCCGGTGGACGTCGCAGAAATCCAAAACCACTTCGCCCCCGGCATTGTCCAGCTTCGCAAGGGCCTCTTGCAACGCAGGCGTCACGCGTTCTCCGTCAATTTTAAGCCACACGGTATTCGTCGTCATACGCAGACCTCCATCTCCGTCTCCTGCTGAGATGCAGGGGCCTCTTGGGCCGGGCTTCGCCCGTGATAAGCGCTCCAAAACAGTTCGACCAATTCACTGACCAGCGGCATGCGAGGGTTCGACTGCCAGGAGGGGTCGTCGAAGGCAATCCTGGCCAAATCGGGCATGGCCCGCTCGAATTCTTCCTTCGAGATCCCCAGGTCTGCGATCGAACGCGGAATCCCCAATTGGTCGAGTAACCGTTCGGTCGCCGCCACCAGGTTCTTTACCTTTTCCTCAATCGTATGCCCGCCCAGACCGAGCAAGTCCGCTATCATGGCGTATTTCTTGTGTGCCACATACGCCCGCGTGTTGGGCGACGGCCTGAACTTGGTGGGCACCGACGCATTGTACGCAATGACGTGCGGCAACATAAGGGCGTTGGCCCGGCCGTGCGCGATGCCGAACCGCGCGCCAAAGGCATGCGCGAGCGCGTGGTTCACGCCTACCGATGCGTTGGAAAAGGCCAGCGCCGCAATGCAGGCGGCATTGTGCATCATGCTGCGCGCCTCTTCATCGCGGGGGTTCTCATAGGCGATGGGCAGATACTTGAACACCAGCCGAATCGCCTGCATGGCGTTTGAGTCGGTGTAAGGTGAAGCGTAGGTCGAAACGCCCGCTTCCAGTGCATGGGTCAAGCAGTCGATGCCGGTGTCCGCGGTAAGGCCTTTCGGCATGGACATTACGAACTGCGGATCGACGATAGCAACGTCCGGACTCAGCGAGTAGTCGACGAGTGTGACCTTGCACCCGCGCTCTTTATCGATCAGGACGGCGAACGGAGTGACTTCGCTCCCGGTACCGCTGGTCGTGGAGATGGCGATCATCCGCACGCGGTTGACTTTCTCAGTCGGGTACTCGACCACCCGCTTGCGGATATCCAGAAATGGCGCGGCCAGTTCCTCTAAGTCGGCCTCCGGCGATTCGTACTTGAGCTTCATGATTTTCGCCGCATCGATCACGGACCCCCCGCCCAGCGCGACGATCTGGTCCACTTTGTAGGAATTGAGCGCTTCGACTCCCTGCATAACGACCTTGGCTTCGGGCTCCGCATCCGGAATGGTCCAGACACGAACGAAAGTTTCCGGTGGAATCGAGCGCCGGACAATGTCCACGTGGCCCATCTGCTCCAAAGCCGGGTTAGTAATAATCATGGTTGAGCGCGATGGGAAATGGCGCAGATTCTCCACGGCGTTCATGTTGAAGTAAATCTGATTGGGAACACGGAACCACATATGCGCTTGCGACCTCCGAGCCACGCGTTTGATATTCAGGTAATGATACACATTGACGTTATCGGTGGTACTGTTGCCGCCACCGGTCCCACATCCGAATGAGAACGTGGGCACCAGATCGTTGTAAACGCCGCCGAGGGCACCGATGGATCCCGGCGAATTCACAATGATCCGCCCTGCGTTGATCACCTCACCGAACTTCCGGATGATCTCATCGTTGCGCGAAAATATCACCGCTGTATGTCCAATCCCCCCGAGGCGATTCACGTCCACGCACACCTTAAGAGCCTCATCGACGGATTTCGCTCGATAGACCGAGAGCACTGGGAAAAGTTTCTCGGCCGACAGAGGATATTCGCGGCCTACACCTTGAATCGGCGTAATCAAGAGCTTAGTGTTGGGCTTGACCGAAAGACCGATTACGCGGGCGATATCGGTGGCTTTCTGGCCGACTGCCATGGGGCGCATGACTCCGGTTTCGGGATCGATCACGGTGCGCCCCAGCAGCGCCGTCTCTCTCTCATTGCAGATGTGTGCGCCCAGTTCCGCGAATTTCTGCAGCACCAGGTCATAAATCTCGTCGTCGATCGCCACGGTTTGCTCGGAAGCGCAGATCGTTCCGTTATCGAACGTTTTGGAGGTGATGATGTCCACCACGGCCATATCCAGATCCGCGGTTTTCTCCAGGTAGACCGGCGTATTGCCCGGCCCTACACCCAAGGCCGGCTTGCCGGAGCTATACGCGGCTTTAACCGCGCCAGGCCCACCTGTGGCATCGATCAGGCCGACGTCTTTGTGCTGCATCAGATAGGCATTGTCGGGCATGGTGTGCGACCCGATGCAAGTAAAAACGCCTTCGGGCGCGCCGTGCTTCACCGCCGTCTCATACATGATCCGCACAGCTTCCTGGCAACAGTGGACGGAGTTCGGGTGCGGACTGAAAATGACCGCGTTGCGCGTCTTGATAGCCATGATGCACTTGAACAGAACCGTCGAAGTGGGGTTTGTGATTGGTGTGAGCGAGAAAATGACTCCGATCGGTTCCGCCATCTCCACCAGGCCGCGTTCCGGATACTCCCGAATGGCGCCAACGGTACGTTTGTCTTTGACGTAGTTGTAGACGAACTCGGTGGCCACCATATTCTTAATGGCCTTGTCTTCCATAACCCCAAGCTTGGTTTCCTCAACCGCCAGGCGGGCCAGGTATTGAGCCTGTTCCAGACCGGCCAACACCATCGGCTTCACGATGCGGTCGACATCCTCTTGCGTGTATTGCGAGAAGACGGCGGCGGCGGTTCTGGCTTGGCTGACTAGCCCTTCCAGGTAAGCCATCCGCTCCTGGCTGAGGGGTGCAACGTTCTCCGGCATATTGCGGTCTTCCTTTCCCATTCCACGCAACTCGCTAATAAGGATTCGACGCTCCCGTATCCCGAGCAAAGGCTAGTGTGGACATTTGGCGAAACGTGAACATAGCGCAATCACCATGCCACAACCTGCACTTTGCGGCCCGCCAACTATAAGTATCCGGAACGAAACTGCTTCCGGCTAAATTCAATAAGGATATCCAGTTCCCGATCTCGGCAAAAGGGCAGCCTCTGTGGACTATGCCCCAACGGTGGCGGGAAAACGCGCGTTATGGAGGCGGGACCTCTTGGTGGGTCGGATCGGTAGAGCGGCGGGAGCTCAAATCAAAAATATGACGAACGAAGCCAATTTCCACATATCTTCTTTATATCTTGTGATGCCCTCTCCGAAGAGTAAGAGACTTATTTTCAATGGCTTGTCAGAACATCCGACAAGAACACCCCGTGCACACATGCCGGAAACCTCTTCGACGGCTCGGTAGGAGAAGGAAACTTGCTCCCTACCGTTTCCGAACCCGAGACCAGTGTAGCGCGGCGACGGTGGGCGCACGGTCGTGCATTTGACGGCGACCCTGTGTTTTCAGCGTGATGCGGTTATCGAAGTCGTGTGAATGAGCAACGGCGGCGCTGCGCTTCGCCACAAGAGGGGATGAAAACGGGCGCGAGTGGCGAGATATTGGAGGTGCTGCTGGCGGCGATATAGGCCGGTTTCGGTCTGGTGCTGCGA
>Ga0181518_10000202_pt1 | contig 68995 bp, 67 predicted proteins | sample PEATcosm2014_Bin_28_FD_119751 | JGI IMG/M metagenome (GOLD analysis project Ga0181518, IMG submission 119751) | Peatland microbial communities from MTU Mesocosm Facility, Houghton, MI, USA - PEATcosm2014_Bin01_60_metaG | ecosystem: Environmental > Terrestrial > Soil > Wetlands > Peat | place...
CACCCTCTTTCGAAGTTGGGTCACAGGGACCTCCTTGTGACCCACACCTATCTGGTTACGCGACCGGCTGCACCCGTGACGTACGCGTAGCGTCCGCCGCGCGAGCGGCTCAGTTCAAACGGCCATCTGGGAGATTACTTCCTTGACGTCCCCATCCGGGAATCAACCCTCCAATCGGAGAGCGAAATTATTGCCGCGAGGTTATTTTAATGCCCACGCGTTGCGCCCTACCCCACCTTCGTCCCTACCGCTTTCGCTTGCAGGAACAGCAGCAAATAATCGGGCCCGCCGGCCTTGGAATCCGTGCCCGACATGTTGAAGCCGCCGAAGGGGTGGGCGCCGACCATCGCCCCGGTGCACTTGCGGTTGAAATACAGGTTGCCGACGTGGAAGCGCTCTTTGGCCTCGCGGACGTGGTCGGGGTTGGTCGTGAAAACCGCGCCGGTGAGGCCGTATTGCGAGTCGTTGGCCAAGCCCAGCGCGTGCTCGAAATCGCGCGCTTTGGTGACCGCCAGCACCGGGCCGAAGATCTCTTCCTGAAAGATCCGGGCGCCAGGCTCGACATCCGCAATGATGGTGGGCGGGATGAAATAGCCTCCGCTGGGCGCTTCGCCGCCGGCCACCAGGCGGCCTTCCCGCTTGCCGATCTCGATGTATTCGAGGATCGTCTTGCGCGCGGTTTCGTTGATCACCGGGCCCATGTAGTTGCCGAAATCCTCGGAAGGGCCGACTTTGATGTTCATGGTCTTCGCAGCCAGCTTCTCGAGGAATGAATCGTAGACCTGGGCGTCCACAATGGCGCGCGAGCAGGCCGAACATTTCTGGCCCTGGTAACCGAAGGCCGAAACCAGCACGCCGGTAACGGCTTGGTCGAGGTCGGCTTCGGCGTCCACAATGATGGGGTCCTTGCCGCCCATCTCGGCCACCACCCGTTTGATCCAGATCTGGCCGGGGCGATGGCGCGCGGCCAGCTCGTTGATGCGCAGGCCCACGTCGCGCGAGCCGGTGAAGGAGATGAAGCGCGTCTTGGGGTGCTCCACCAGCACGTCGCCCACCGCCGATCCGCTGCCCGTCAGCAGCGTGAAGCAACCCTCCGGGAAGCCGGCTTCCAGCAGGACCTCGGCGAATTTGGCGGCAATAGTGGGCGTGTCGCTCGACGGCTTGATGATGGCCGTGTTGCCCGCCACCAGCGAGGCCACGGCCATACCGATCAGGATGGCGGCCGGGAAGTTCCATGGCGGGATCACCACGCCCACGCCCAGCGGGATGTACATCATCTCGTCGTGCTCGCCGGGGAGCTGATGGACCCGCTGCGGGCCGGCCATGCGCAGCATCTCGCGAGCGTAGTACTCGCAGAAGTCGATGCCTTCGCAAACGTCGGCTTCGGCTTCGGGCCAGGTCTTCCCGGCCTCCGTCACCAGCCACGCGTCGAACTCCATCTTGCGGGCGCGCAGGATGCGGGCGGCCTCCAGCAGCATTTCGACGCGCTCGGCGGCGGGGGTGCGGCTCCATTGCGGGAAGTACGCGTGCGCGGCTTCCACGGCGCGGTTGGCCAGCTCGGGCGTGGCTCTGTGATGAATGCCCACGGCTTCGCGTGGATTGGAGGGGTTCACCGAAACCAGCGCGTCTCCGGTGGCGATGAATTCGCCTCCGATGCGCAGCAGGTATTCGCGGCCGAACTGGGAGCGCACATGGCGAAGCGCTTCTTCCGCAGCCTGGCGAACGGCGGGCTGCGAGAAATCGACCCAAGTCTCGTTACGGAACTCGGGGAGGGTTGCGGAGGACATAAACTCCATACTACCCCGAGCCGCCGTTACAACGGGAAATCAGCCCTTGACCAGCTTGCGGCCGCGGTCGAACAGGTCGGCGGCGTCCTCCACCAGCTTGCGTCCGCGGTCAAACATTTCCTTGCTGGCTTCCACGACGTCCTTGCCGGTTTCGGTGACGGCGTCCTTGCCTTGTTGGGTCTTTTCGGAGATGAACTGGCGGGCGCCCTTGCCGGTAGTGGGCGCGAACAGGAGGGCCACCGTAGCGCCGATGACGATGCCGGTCAAAAACCACGCCAGCCTGCTCGTGGCTTCTGTCTCATCCTGACGATTCTCAAACATTCTGCTGCCTCCGTGGGAACGGCCTACTCGCATCCTGCGATATCTTTTAATTGGCGGTCACGGCCTAATCACATTCTGCGATATCCTTGAGTCATGGCGCAAGACCCCGAACGCGAAGATGAAGAACGAGATCGGGACCAGTTCCTGACCTCCCACGCTCTGGACATGGTGGCACTGTGGGATTCATCCACCGTCGATGCGGAGATGGAAGCGGACATGATCCGCGGCGTGCTGGATTCGAACGGGATCCCTACGCTGATGGGGGGAGGAGTCTCGCAATTTCCCAACCTCGGCTACCAGGTGCTGGTGCCGCGCGGCAAGGTCATGGAGGCCCGGCGGCTGATCGAAGAGGCCAAGGCGGCGGGTCCGGAAGCGGCAGCGGCGGGGGAGTTGGCGTCGGAACAAGAGAAGTAGGAGCGCGCCGCCGGGGGCGCGGCGGGCTTATGACCATTCAGACGGGCCTGTGGCGAGTGGCATCCGGCTTGGCCTTGATCGGCGCGCTGTGCGCTTTCCAGCGGCCCTTCCGCGTCTACCCCAGCATGGAGCCTTACGACAACATTCCGCTCCCGCCGGACTGGCAGGACAAGGCCGAATGGGTGTTCGCCCGGCTCATGTATCCGCAGCACCCGGAGGCGCGATTTGGCCGCTTCGGGCGCTTTGGCCGGCGTTTCGGCGTACTCGACTGGCGCCAGGGGTTCACCAGTTGGACCCAGGATTATCCTCGTGCGGACCGCCACTTTGCGGCCGCCGTTCGGCGTTTGACGCGCGTTGACGCGCGGTCGGTGGAACAGCCCGTGGACCCGGACGACGTGGACGATTTCTACAACTGGCCGTGGATGAATGCCGGCGAGATGGGCGATTGGAAGCTGACCCCCGCCCAGGCGAAAACCCTGCGCGAGTATCTTCTGCGCGGCGGGTTCCTCATGCTGGACGATTTCTGGGGCACCGAGGAATGGGACCGGTTCTATGAGAGCATGGTGCTGGTTTTCCCCGACCGGCCTATCGTGGAAATCGAGAACCGCGATCCCATTTTTCACAACGTCTACGATCTGGACGACCGGTATCAAGTTCCCGGCGAGTGGGCTTTGGCGCGCGGCACCACTTACCGCAACGACGGCTCCGTGGCGCACTGGCGGGGCATCTACGACGACCACGGCCGGGTCATGGTGGCGATGTCTTTTAATTCGGACATCGGCGATTCCTGGGAGTGGGCGGACGATCCGCGCTACCCCGAGAAGTACTCCGCATTGGGCATTCGCATCGGCGTCAACTACGTGGTGTACGCCTTGACGCACTGAGGCGCAGCCGGACGCTACCAGCGGCGGCCCCAGCCGCGGCCCAAACCGAATCCGAACCCCAGGCCGTAATACGGACCCCAGTAGGGATAGGCATAGTAGGGATAGTAGCCCGGACCATAGTAGTAGGACCCCGGCCCGCAGCCATAGCCATACCCGCAGGCCGGCCGCGGACGTACGGCGCGCGTCTCAACGGGGCTCGCGTATTCGTTCGGATCCACGTAGCGGAAGGCCTGCGGCGCGTGCGTGGTGTTGATGGTCACCGGCGTCTCGATGCGAAACGTCAGCGCGGTTTCCGGATAGACCACGGTGGGGTGGTTGTGCGTCACCATGACGCCGATGATTCCAGCGGCTGCGCCCGCTCCCGCGCCAATGGCGGCTCCCGTGCCCCAGGCGGCGGCAGCCCCGACGCCAGCGCCCACGGCCGTTGTGGCGGCCACCGTGCCCACTTCCCGGCCGGCCGGCGTGGTGGGTCCCTGCCGCGCCACCAACTGTGAATGCACCGTCGCCTGCGTGCCATCCGCCAGAGTCAGGCCGGTCAGCTCAAGCCCCAGCCGCGAATCGTGGCCGGATTTGGGTTTCTGCGCCTCGGCCACGCGGCCCATAACCGTCTGCCCGCGTTGCGCCACCACCACGCCATCCACCACCATAGGCTGCATCAGCGTGGCTGAGAAGACATCGCCTGCCTGGTTCTTGTTGGACGACAGCATCTGGTTGACCCGCACCGTCACGAATGTGCCGGGCTTGATGGTCAGTTGCGGAGGCAGCCCGTAAGGCGGCGGATCGTTGGGCGAATTCGGAGCGAACCTCTGGGCCTGCGGATTGGGGCTGTCCACGGGTTGCGTGGGATCTTGCGATTCCACGGCCGGGGCGGGCTGGGTGGCCGGGGCGGGCTGGGTGGCCGCAGCGGGCTGGGTGGCCGCAGCGGGCGGCGCGTCACCGAAGCGGTGCCATCCACTCTGCGCGAATACCATGCCAGCGGTGGCCAAAAGGGCCAAAGTCAATGAGCCGATTCGTGTCATATTGGTGCCTCTAACAGTTTCCGACTTCTGTACATGCACCTGGTTCGCCAAACCAAGACAGCGCGTAAGTAACTGAAAAATAGGGGTGAGTGCAGTGCCGCAGATGGCCGGATTCCACCGTGGATGGTGCATTTCGGCCAGTTGCGCCGGTCCCATCCCGGCCGTTTTCGTGTCACAATGGAAGATCGGGACCCGCACTGGCGTTGGGGTCGCGCGTGCGCCACTAAGTTTCACTTGCGGAAACTCCGCAAGCTCGCTAAAATCAACGCGTTCGCACATATTCCTGGAGGAAGCATGGCAGTTGAGCAGAAGGTGAAGCAGATTATTGTCGAGCAACTGGGCGTGGATGAGAGCCAGGTGGATAACAACGCGTCGTTCGTTGATGACCTGGGCGCCGATTCGCTGGACATCGTGGAGCTGGTCATGGCTTTCGAAGAGGCCTTCGAATTGGAGATCCCCGACGAGGACGCCGAAAAGATTACCACTGTCAAGGACGCCATCGAGTACATCGAGAACAAGACTGCCAAGAAGTAGCTTCTTTTCTCACCAGGGAGACTCGTTTTGTCGCGAAGAGTGGTAGTGACCGGCGTTGGACTGCTGACGCCGCTGGGCTTGGGGACGGAAGCAACCTGGGAGGCGGCCCGCGCCGGGAAATCCGGAATCGGGCGCATCACCCAGTTCGACGCGTCGGCTTTCTCCTGCCGGATTGCCGGAGAAGTGAAGGGCTTCGACCCCGCCGCCTACATCGAAAAAAAAGAAATCAAGAAGATGGGGCGCTTCATTCAGTTCGCCATTGCGGCGGCGGAGTGGGCGCTCGCAGATTCCCAGTTGCGGATCACGCCGGAGAACGCCGAACGCGTGGGCGTCTACATCGGCAGCGGGATCGGCGGGTTCGAAGTCATCGAGCGCGAGCACCGGACGCTGCTTGAGCAGGGGCCGCGGCGCATCTCCCCGTTTTTCATTCCGGCCACCATCGTCAACCTGGCTTCGGGCCAGGTTTCCATGCGCAGCGGCGCTCAGGGGCCGAATTCGGCTACCGCCACGGCCTGCACCACCAGCGCGCATTCCATCGGCGATTCCTTCCGAATCATCGCCCGCGGCGACGCCGATGCCATGATCTGCGGCGGGACGGAAGCCTGCATCACGCCCCTGGGGATCGGGGGATTCGCGGCCATGCGCGCGCTTTCCACCAGGAACCACGAGCCGGAGCGCGCCTCGCGCCCCTGGGACCGCGATCGCGACGGATTCGTGGTGGGAGAAGGCGCCGGAATCCTGTTGCTCGAGGAACTCGAGGCGGCCCGCCAGCGCGGCGCGCACATCCTCGCCGAGATCGTGGGCTACGGCATGAGCAGCGATGCTTACCACGTCACGGCGCCGCCGGATGACGGCGGGGGGGCCTTCCGCGTGATGCGGAACTCGCTGCGCGACGCCGGAATCGAGCCGAACCAGGTGGATTACATCAACGCGCACGGCACGTCCACGGAAGTGGGCGACCGCGCCGAGACGGTGGCCATCAAGCGCGCCTTCGGCGAGCACGCCTACAAGTTGGCGGTGAGCTCCACCAAGTCCATGACCGGGCACCTGCTGGGCGGCGCCGGGGGCATCGAAGCCGGCATCACCGTGCTGGCCATCCGCGACCAGGTGGCGCCGCCCACCATCAACTACGAGAACCCGGATCCGCTGTGCGATCTGGACTACGTGCCGAACCAGGCGCGGCCCATGAAGATCGAGTACGCCCTTTCCAACAGCTTCGGGTTCGGAGGCACCAACGGGTGCCTGATTTTCAAGAGATATCTGCCGCCCACTGAGCCGCAGCCGTAAGCATGAAGATCGTCGTTGCCATCAAGCAGGTTCCGGCGCGCGATTCGCAGTTGTCGATCGCCTCTTCCGGGAAGTGGATCGAAGAAGCGGACCTCTCCTACGAGATCAATGAGCCGGATGCCTACGCTCTCGAAGCCGGCCTCGAACTCAAGGAGGCGCACGGCGGGGAGGTGGTGGCGCTGAGCGCGGGTCCGGCGCGCGTGGCGCAGACCATCCGCGAGGCGCTGGCCAAGGGCGCGGACCGCGCCATCCATATCGAGGACGAAAACCACGCGGCGCTCGATCCGCTGGCTACCGCGCGGCTCCTGGCGGCGGCGCTCCGGAGCGAGGCGCCCGACCTGGTCCTTACGGGCCTGCAATCCGACGATCTGGGGTACGGCCAGACCGGCGCGATCCTGGCGGAACTGCTTGGCCTGCCGCACGCCACCATCGTCATGCACGTGGAGAAGCTGGACCGCGGTATCCGCGTGAAGCGTGAGCTCGAGGAAGGCTGGTTTCAGCACGTCGAGATGCCATTGCCCGCCCTGCTTACCATTCAAACCGGTATCGGCAAGCTGCGCTACGCCACGCTGATGGGGATCAAGAAGGCCAGGACCAAGGAGGTCCGCCGCGTCACCGCGGCCGATCTCGGGGTTGCGGGCCCAGAGGGCGCCCCGGCGGCCAGCGTGACCATTGAACGGCTCTACCTTCCCCAGCGCACGAAGCGCACGCAACTATTCGAAGGCAGTCCCCAAGAGGCGGCCGCCCAACTGGTGCAAAAGCTGAGATTCGAGGCGCGCGTCATATGAGCATCCTGGCGGTGATGGAGCAGCGGGCGGGCGTCTGGAACCGCACGTCCTTCGAGACCCTGGCCGCGGCCCGCCGGTTCGCCGGGGAACTGGACACTACCGCCGGCGCCGCGGTGTTGGGGCAGTCCATCGGCCATCTCGCCGCGGAGTTGGCGTCCCAGCATCTCGAGAAAGTCTACGCCGTGGAGCACGCGCTGCTCCAGGACTACACCCCGGATGCTTACACCATCGCGCTGCGGCAACTCGTGGAGCTGGCGAAGCCGTCGATCGTGCTTTTCCCGCACACCTACCAGGTTTCCGATTTCCTGCCCAAGCTGGCTGCTTCGCTGGGCAAGGTCGCGGTGAGCGACGCCATCTCGCACCGCGTCGACCACGGGAAGCTGGTTCTGGCGCGGCAGCTTTTTCAGGGCAAAGTCGTCGTGGACGCGCGCTTCGCCGGCGACGCGCCCCACTTCGCGTCTTTGCAGGCCGGCGCGTACCCCCCGGACAAGCTGGGCCCAGAGGGCCCCCCGCACCACGCCGCACCGGTCGAGAAGCTCGCGCCCCGCATTTCCCCCGGCGACGTCCGCACCAGGCCGCTCGACCTTTTCCGCGAATCGCAGCAGTCGGTGGACCTGGGCGCGGCGGAGATTATCGTGTCGGTGGGTCGCGGCATCCAGGAAGCCGGCAACATGCCGCTGATTGAGAAACTGGCGCAGGTGCTCGGCGCCGAACTGGGGGCCTCGCGCCCCGTCTGCGACGCTGGCTGGCTCCCCAAGGACCGGCAGGTGGGCGGCTCCGGCCAGACCGTCGCTCCCAAAATGTACATGGCCATTGGGATTTCCGGCGCCATCCAGCATCTGGTGGGCATGAAGGCATCGCGGACCGTAGTGGCCATCAATAAGGACCCCAACGCCCCTATCTTCGAGGTCGCGGATTACGGCATTGTGGGCAATCTTTTAGAGGTGGTGCCTGCGCTAATCGAGGCTCTTCAACAGTCCAAATAGTACCCCCGCGTTTGACTTTTCCACGCTGCGCCAGCTATACTTTACCATTCCGCGCCGCAGCGATCCCCTGAGAGCCTGAAACTTTTGGTGTCGAACGTGCGTCTTATGCATCTGGTCGGCTGCGATCGGAATTTGTAAAGAACATGAAAATCGTTAACAAAAACGGACAGAAGCTCAATCTTGCCAGGTATCGCCAGGTGCTGGAGGAGAAAGCCGAGGAAGTCCGTCGCAGTATGTCCGCCCAGAAAGCGGCCCAGGTGGTGGCCCGCCTGGATGTTCCCTCCGATGAAGGCGACCTCAGCCAGCAGCATCACGAGGAATGGATCTTCCTGAACCGCAATACCATCGATATGAAGCTGTTGCGCGAGGTTTCCGACGCACTGCACCGCATCGATCACGACCACTACGGAATCTGCCTCGAGTGTGACGAGCCGATTTCGTTCAAGCGGTTGGAGGCGGTGCCGTGGGCCCGCTACTGCGTGACTTGCCAGGAGCGCATCGCCGCCCGCATCGCCGACGGCGAGGTGATCGACGAGTACCAGCAAGCCGATCGCTGAAGCTTGACGGCCTGCGGCAGAGCTTTCAGCAGCCAGCTTTCAGTCACACCGGTGGCCAGGCCTTCCCCGGTAGTGCCTGAAAAGTGCGTTGAACGAAAACAGCGAACGCTTGCTTTCGGCGCGGATTGGCCGCAACATGGAAGTATGCCAACCGATAAGAGTTCGCTCCGTGCCCTCAAGAATCTGATCTCCGAAGTAGACCTGATCCTCGAAACCACCCCAGATCTCCCCCAGAACCGCACGGGCCGATCACGCGAATTGCTACGCGCGGCCATGGCCCTCACGAACGATCTCATCAGCCAGGCCAAGATGCCAGCAGCTAAGGCCATGGGGCACATCGGTGGCGCTACAACAGCCCGGAAGTACGGCAGCGAGCACTTCCGGGAACTCGCTGGCAAGCGCAAAACCCACGGCGGCGGAAGGCCCCGCAAGCAAGCCGAGTAATCCCCCACGATCACAAATCGGTAGAATGGGTGTTCTGAAACGAAAAGCCCGGCGCGATGGCCGGGGCTTCTCGGTGCGGACTTTCGACACTATCAATCCGGATTTTTACCCCAAACCGGTAATAGAAGAGAAGACAGCCCAGCCCAGGGTCAAACCCAACTTGCGGCCTCGTGACCCAGACTATCTCACGGAAGATGAACTGGTCCAAGCGCACGGAAGGTGCGGCTCGCTTATGCACGCTGCAAATCCGTACGGCCCGGGGATTGACTACGGATTCTTTGACCAGCGCTTCCCAGAGTGGAGGGCTAAAGTTATCAATTTACTTAACTGCCATCTGCTCCGCGTTCCAGGGGACACTGGTCTTTACCTCGTCCACATGCAGGAAGAGGGAAAGGAGGGAGTTACCTGTTACAAATTCGGGCGCATGGGCTGAGTCGGAATGGACTCCAGCGTGATTCTCTCCATCGATCCCTCTTCCCCATTATAGTGCTGGGGACTTTACGGCATCCCCCTCACCGTAATCCCCACCAACGCCAGCGTCAGCCCGATCATCACCACCACGGAGACCCAGGAAACCTGGTTGAACCAGCGGGGGTTGACCCACTCGCCCATGAGGTCCGGCCGGTTGATGAGGCGGATCATGAAGATCAGGACGAAAGGCAGGAGCACGCCGTTCAAAACCTGGGAGAGCAGAATCATGCGCACCAGCGGGAAGCCCGGAATCAGCACTACGCCGGCGCCCACCACGATCAGCAGCGTGTAGAGGAAATAGAAAACCGGGGCTTCGCGCATCCGCTTGTTTACCCCCGCCTCAAAACCCAGTCCTTCGCACACCGAGTAGGCCGTGGAAAGGGGCAGAATACAGGCCGCGAAAACCGACGCATTCAGCAGGCCCGCGCTGAACAGCAGGAAGGCGTATTGGCCGAAGGGCTTCAGCCCCAGCGCCGCCTCCGAAGCATCCTGGATGTCGCGCGGCCGCACGCTCCAGATAGCGCTGGTGGGTGTCTTCCTCGGAGGGTTGATGGTCGGTCGCACTCCGGAATACCTCGGCAAGAAGATCGGCGGCGGGGAAACACGGTGGACAGTCCTGTATGCTCTGTTGACGCCCCTGGTGGTGCTGGCGTTGACAGGAATTGCGGTCGTCACCAACGCCGGCCTGGCCGGCCTGGGAACCAACTCGGGACCGCGAGGCTTCACCGAAATCCTATTCGCTTACGCTTCCTGCATGGCCAATAACGGACAGACGATGGCGGGGCTGAACGCCAATACCGTTTTCTATAACGTCACCACCACGATTGCCATGCTCGCCGGGCGGTACGGGTTGGCGGCGCTGGCCCTGGCCTTGGCCGGACGGTTCGCAGCCCAGCGCCGCGTACCGACCGATCCTAGTCGCGACCGTGGTCGTTGTGATCGCATCCAGGCACGCGGCCGGAGACGACGCCGCGGCCGCTCCGATCGCTACCGATCGGCCGGCGGTGACCGATTCAAGCGTCGTTGTCCCGCCCGGGAGTCTCCAAGCCGAGAACGGATTCGCGGAAACCGTGAGCCGGGGGCAACGCAATTTCGACAGTCCGGAGACGTTGCTGCGCTTCGGGGTGGCATCGGAAACCGAGCTGCGTCTGACTGCTCCGGACTACTTTGGCCAAGTGGGAAGGAGCTTCGGGTTTGGCGATCTTGCGGTCGGGGCACCGCTTACCCGTGCAGTGCGGTTGACGGTCCTTTTGGCAGGGTGTTAACCTGTTCTGCTATAAGATTGTCCGTTTCTCCTTACAAATCATGGACGCCACGTTGCACGCCCTGGGCGGAATACTGCTGAAGGCGGTGCCCACATTTCTGCTCGTAGTCCTGCTCCACTTCTATCTGAAGGGCGTCTTTTTCAAGCCGTTGCAAAAGGTGCTGCGCCGGCGGTATGAGGCCACGGAAGGGGCCCGCAAGTTGGCCGGCGATCTCCTCGAACACGCCGCCGCCAGGACCGCCGAGTACCAAGCCGCCATGCGCGCCGCGCGCGCGGAAATCTATCAGGCGCAGGAGCAGTCGCACAAGCGGCTGCGCGAATGCGAGTTGGTGGAACTGGCGGCGGCCCGGCGGCGCGCCGAAGCGGCCGTCGAGGAGGCCAAAGCTCAGCTCTCGGGTGACGTGGAATCGGCCAAGGCCGGACTGGCGCGCGATAGCGAGCTGCTGGCAAACCAGATCGTGGAATCCATCCTCCGGCGGAACGCCGCATGAAGCGCTTCGCCACTTTCGCATTGGTGGTTTGTTTCACCGCGGCCCCGAGCTTCGCCGAGGCCAAGGAAGGTGGCGAGGGCGCGGGCGGCAGCCTGCAAATCTGGAAGTGGGCCAATTTCCTGGTGCTGGCGGGCGGCCTGGGCTACTTGATCGGCAAGAAGGGCGGGCCGTTCTTCGCCGCGCGGTCCACGAAGATCCGCCAGGACATAATCGACGCCGGCGAGGCGCGCAAGCAAGCTGAAGCGCGGGCGGCCGAAGTCGACCGGCGGCTGGCCAGCCTGGAGGCCGAGATCGCCGCGCTGCGCGCCGAGTCGGGGAAGGAAGAAGAGTCGGAGACCGGGCGCTTCGGGCAGCACACGGCGGCGGAAATCGCCAAGACCCAGGCGCATGCCGAAGAGGAAATCGCGGCCGCCGGCAAGGCCGCCCGCCTGGAATTGAAGCGCTACTGCGCGGAGCTGGCAGTGGGGCTGGCGGAGCAAAAAATCCGCGCCCGCATGACGCCGGACACGCAAGATGCACTGGTGCGCGGTTTTGTGCGGGATCTGAAATGACGCTCTCTGCCGTAGCCACGCGATACGCCAATGCGCTTGCCGACGTGGTCACCGCCGGCGGGTCTCCCATTCGTCCGCAGGATGCCCTCTCCGAGTTGCGCGCTTTCGAGTCGGCGCTCGATGCCTCCGCCGAATTGCAGAACGCGCTCGCGACCCCGGCCGTGCCGGCCGGCCGGAAAAGGGCGGTGGTGGGACGCATCGCGGAGATTCTGAAGCTGTCGCGCATCTCGCGGAATTTTCTGTACGTTCTGATCGATCATCGCCGCATTGCCGCGCTTTCCGGCATTATTCACAGCTTCGAGCTGATGGTGGACGAGCGCCTGGGCTTCGCCCGCGCGGAAGTGTCCGCGGCGCGTGAAATGGCCGAGCCGCAACGAGCCGTGCTGAACGCGGGGCTGGAGCGGCTGACGGGCAAGCGTATCCGCATGCGGTTTGCGGTGGACGAGGGGCTGATCGGCGGGGTGGTGGCGCGGATCGGCTCGACGGTTTACGACGGTTCGGTGCGCGGGCAACTGGCGTCGCTGGGACGCCGCCTGAGCGCTGAAAGCTAATCGAAAGGGATTATGGCTCAAATTGGAGCGGACGAAATCACCAGTATTCTCCGCCAGGAGATTGAAAACTACGAAGGGGTGATCGATGTATCGGAGATCGGCTCGGTGATCTCCGTGGGCGACGGCATCGCCAGAATCCATGGTCTCGAAAAGGTCATGGCGGGCGAGCTGATCGAATTCCCGCACGACGTGGCCGGAATCGCCATGAACCTGGAGGAAGACCAGGTAGGCTCGGTGCTGCTGGGCGACTATACGGAAATCAAGGAAGGCGACGAAGTGCGGCGCACAGGCCGGATCATGTCGGTCCCGGTGGGGGAAGCGCTGATCGGCCGTGTGGTGGACGCGCTGGGCCAGCCCATCGACGGCAAGGGTCCCATCCACACCACCGAGTTCAACACCATCGAGCGCCTGGCGCCGGGGGTGGTGGCGCGGCGGCCGGTGAAAGAGCCCATGCAGACGGGCATCAAGGCCATCGATGCCATGATTCCCATCGGGCGCGGCCAGCGTGAGCTGATCATCGGCGACCGGCAGACCGGCAAGACCGCCATCGCCCTCGACACCATCATCAACCAGAAGGGCGGCGACGTAATCTGCATCTACGTGGCCATCGGGCAGAAGCGCTCGACCGTGGCCCAGGTGGTGAAGACGCTGGAAGATTCCGGCGCCATGGAATACAGCATCGTGGTTTGCGCGTCGGCTTCCGACCCGGCCCCCATGCAGTACATCGCGCCCTTCGCGGGCTGCGCCATGGGCGAATACTTCCGCGACCGCAAGCGGCACGCGCTGTGCATCTACGACGACCTTTCCAAGCACGCCGCTTCCTATCGCGAAATCTCGCTGCTGCTGCGGCGCCCGCCGGGGCGCGAGGCGTACCCGGGAGACGTCTTCTACCTGCACAGCCGGCTGCTGGAGCGCGCCGCCAAGCTGAACGACGAAAACGGCGGCGGATCGCTGACCGCGCTGCCGTTCATCGAAACCCAGGCCGGCGACGTCTCCGCGTACATCCCCACCAACGTCATTTCCATCACCGACGGGCAGATTTATCTGGAAGCCGATTTGTTCAACTCCAATGTGCGGCCGGCCATCAACGTGGGCATCTCGGTGAGCCGCGTGGGTGGCAACGCCCAGATCAAGGCCATGAAACAGATTGCCGGCCGCCTGCGCCTGGACCTGGCGCAATACCGCGAGCTGGCGGCCTTCGCGCAGTTCGGCTCGGATCTGGACAAGGCCTCGCTGGCGCAGCTCAACCGCGGCCGGCACATGGTGGAGATTCTGAAGCAGGACCAATACCAGCCGTTGCCGGTGGAAAAGCAGATCGTCATCATCTTTGCCGGAACCAACGGTTTTCTGGACGATCTGCCGCTGGAGCATTGCCGGAAGTTCGAAGCGGAGCTATACCGGTACGTGGACAACACGCAGCGCGGGCTGTGGGAGGAAATCCGGACCAAGAAGGTTCTGAGCGACGAGCTGCGCGCCAAGGTGGCGGCCGTCATCGATGAGTTCAAGGAACGCTTTGTGGCGGACCTGGAGGGCACCAAACCCGCGGCAGCCCCCCCTGCGGAACCGGCACATGCCTAGCCTCATTGACATCCGGCGGCGCATCCGCTCGGTCAAGAACACGCAGCAGATCACCAAGGCCATGAAAATGGTCTCGGCGGCCAAGCTGCGGCGCGCGCAGGACCGGGTGATTGCGGCGCGTCCTTACGCCGCCCTGCTGCGCAAGGTGCTGACCGACGTAGCCGCGGCCGCGGCCGCCGAGGAGGCGGACGAGCAGGCGGGCGAGAACCCGCTGCTGGCGCAGCGCGCGGAAAAGCGCATCCTGCTGGTTCTGGTTACCGGCGACAAAGGGCTCGCCGGCGCGTTCAACACCAACCTCATCAAGGGGGCGCTGGGATTCCCGGCGGAGCACGGCGGGGCTGCGGTGACGCTGGAGCTGATCGGCCGCAAGGGGCGCGATTTTTTCCGCAAACGCGACGCCGCCATAGCGGGCGAGCACATCGGCCTGGCGGCCAAGGTGGTGTACAGCGAGACGGCGGCCATCGCGCGCAAAGCCATCGAGATGTTCCGCAACGGCGAGACGGATGCGGTCTACCTGCTGTACAACGAATTCAAGAGCATGATGTCGCAGAAGCTCACGCTGGCGCGCGTGCTGCCGCTGGAGATGCCGGAGCAATCGGCTCCCGTGGATTATATTCTCGAGCAGCCGGCGGCCGAGATTCTGAACGAACTGCTGCCCAAGTGCGTGGAAATGGAGTTCTACCGCGCGCTGCTGGAATCGGCCGCCGCCGAACATGCCGCGCGTATGACCGCCATGGATGCGGCCACCTCGAACGCCGCCGACATGATCGATAGGCTGACATTGTATATGAACCGCGTGCGCCAGGCCAGCATCACCAAGGAGATCATCGAGGTGGTGAGCGGCGCGGCGGCCGCGGAATAAGGATATTATGGCAACGACTGACGCGACTCTCATCGGCAAAGTAGTCCAGGTGGCTGGACCGGCCGTGGACTGCGAGTTCCCCGAGGGCCACATCCCCCTGGTGTACACGGCCATCCGGATCACCAGCGAGGGATTCGAGGGGCCCAGCCCGATCGATATCATTTGCGAGGTGGAGCAGCACATCGGCGAAGGGCGGGTGCGCACCATCGCGCTGCAGCCCACCGAGGGCCTGGTGCGCGGCATGAGAGCGGAGAGCCTGGGGCGCCCGGTGGAAGTGCCCGTCGGCAAGGAGACGCTGGGCCGTGTGCTCAACGTGATCGGCGAGCCGGTGGACAACATGGGCCCCGTGAACACCAAGCTGAAATACCCCATCCACCGCCCGTCGCCCTCGTTTGAAGACCAGTCGACGCGCCTGGAAATGTTCGAGACGGGCGTCAAGGTAATCGACCTGCTGGAACCCTACCTGCGCGGCGGCAAGATCGGGCTGTTCGGCGGGGCGGGCGTGGGCAAGACCGTCATCATCATGGAGCTGATCAACAACATCGCCACCAAGCACGGCGGCGTTTCGGTCTTCTCCGGGGTGGGGGAGCGCACCAGGGAAGGCAACGACCTGTGGCTCGAGATGCAGGAATCGAAGGTGATCGATCCGCACGACTGGACCAAATCCAAGTGCGCCCTGATTTACGGCCAGATGACGGAGCCGCCCGGAGCGCGCCTGCGGGTGGGCCTGACGGGCCTGACCGTGGCCGAGTATTTCCGCGACGAAGAACACCAGGACGTGCTGCTTTTTATCGACAACATTTTCCGTTTCACGCAGGCCGGCTCGGAAGTATCGGCGCTGCTGGGCCGCATGCCCTCGGCGGTGGGATACCAGCCCAACCTGGCCAGCGAAATGGGCGAGTTGCAGGAGCGCATCACTTCCACCAAGAACGGCTCCATCACGTCGGTGCAGGCGATCTACGTGCCTGCGGACGACTACACGGACCCCGCGCCGGCCACCGCCTTCGCGCACCTCGACGCCACCACCAACCTCTCGCGCGCCATCTCCGAGCTGGGCATCTATCCGGCCGTGGATCCGCTGGCCTCGACTTCGCGCATTCTGGATCCGCGCGTGATCGGCCCGGACCACTACGGCACGGCGTCGGCCGTGAAAAACGTGCTCCAGCGTTACAAGGACCTGCAAGACATCATTGCCATTCTGGGCATCGACGAACTTTCCGATGAAGACAAACTGACCGTGGCGCGCGCCCGCAAGATTCAGAAGTTCCTTTCCCAGCCCTTCCACGTGGCCGAGCAGTTCACCGGGGTGCAGGGCCGCTACGTGAAGCTGGCCGACACCATCCGCGGCTTCCGCGAGATTGTGGACGGCAAGCACGACGACGTGCCCGAGCAGGCGTTCTACATGGTAGGGACCATCGAAGAAGTGCTGGAGAGCGCCGAGGCGCTGAAGAAAGCCTGACCATGCCGGACTCTCTCGAACTGGAAGTGGCCACGCCCGAGCGCCTGTTGGTGCGCGAGCAAGCGACCGAGGTGCAGGTGTCCGGCAAGAACGGCTACATGGGAATTCTGCCCGGCCACGCGGCCCTGCTGAGCCGGTTGGGAAGCGGTGTGCTGGACTATGTGGCGGGCGGCCAGCGGCGGTATTTGGCCGTGGCCGGCGGATTTCTGGAAGTGCTGCCGGGCCACGTGCGCGTGCTGGCGGATGTGGCGGAGCGCGCCGAAGAAATCGACGCGGCGCGCGCCCGGGCGGCCCTCCAGCGCGCCCAGCAGGAGGTCGGCAAGATCGGCGGCGAGGACCCGGCGGTCGCGCTGGCGGCCATGGAACGCGCGCAAGCGCGGGTGGCTGCGGCGGAACGGAAGTAATGGCATGGTTCACAGTCCGTGTACCGGCCTCGAGCGCCAATTTGGGGCCGGGGTTTGACGCTCTGGGGGTGGCCCTGGGGGTGTACCTGACGTGCCGCTTCCGGCGGAGCGGCGCTCTGGTGATCCGCGTCGAGGGGCGCGACGCCGCGGGCATTCCCGCGGGTCCGGACAACCTGATCTGGCAGACGGCGGTGACGGTGGCGCAAAAACACGGCGCCGAGATGCCGCCCATCGAGCTGCATATTCAAAATGACATCCCGCTCGGCAAAGGGATGGGATCGAGCGCCGCGGCGCTCACCACCGGGGTCATCATTGCCGACCAGTTGTTGGACCTGCGCTGGAAGCCGCTGCGCATTCTGGACGAAGCCGCGCGCCTGGAAGGCCACCCCGACAACGTGGCGTCATGCGCGCTGGGCTCGATTGTGGCCAGCGCCATCGATTCCGGCGGGGTGACGCGGGCCGTGCGGCTGGACCTGCCGCGGCGGTTCGGGCTGGCCGTGGTGGTGCCGGATTTCGACCTGCCGACGGTGAAGGCGCGGGCGGTTCTGCCCTCCAGCTACAGCCGGGAAGACGCCATCTTCAACGTGCAGCGCGCGTCGCTGCTGATTGCGGCCCTGGCGGCGGGCGCCACCAACGCCTTTCCGGCTGCGCTGGAGGACCGTTTTCACCAGCCCTACCGCGAGGCGCTGGTGCCCGGTTTGCGCGAAATCCTGAAGCTGCGCGCGCCGGGGCTCCTGGGATGCGCTCTGAGCGGCGCGGGCCCGTCGATCCTGGTATTCTTCGAGCGCGGCTACGAGAGCGTCTGCGACCTGGTGCGCCAGATCTTCCGCCTGCACGGGCACGAATCGGAGACCCTGTTCGCGGGCATCGCCGAGCACGGGTTTGAGGTGAGGGAAGAGGCGGAGTGACCCGGGGCCGCCGGATCACGCGAGCACGAGGGAAACACCGCCATGCTCCTTGCGGGTCGGCCTCACCGTGATTTCGACATCTTGCCCAAGGGCGGTCAAGAAGTCCATCAGGCGCTCGACGGAGAAGTTGCCGGATCGCCCGCGCATCAGACCGGAAACGTGCGGCTGCTTGATGCCCAGAATCGCGCCAGCCTCGGCCTGTGTGAGTCCACGGTCTTTGATAAGCCGGTAGATCTGCAGCGTGAGGCGGGCCTTGAGCTGTTCGCGCTCAGGGTTGGGAAAGCCGAGGTCGGCAAAGACGTTGCCGCTACCCTCCTCGACCCGGATTCTGTTGTTCTTCTTCATCTCAGTTCTGCCTTTCTCTGTAGTCCCGTTCTGCCCTAGCGAGCCGCTGTTTGACGAGTTCGATCTCTTTTTGAGGTGTAGCGATGCCTTTCTTCGACTTCTTCTGAAACGCGTGGAGCACATAAATTGCATCGTGGAAACGGACCGTATAGACGGCCCGGTATGCGTCGCCTTCATGGGGGGCCACGATCTCAAGCACAGCGCGCCCGCCGAAACCCTGGAGAGCTTTGACCGAGGGGTACTCCTCGCCGCACTGAGCTGCATAAAGAGCCTGTCCCACGTCGCGTTGTACCGGTCTGGGGAAGGTTTTGAGATCTTTCCTGGACGATCCAATCCAGCGAACCGGCTTCACCACGCGCTCCACTATACCAGTATACATCTTTATGTCTATCGATCGGGGTCGGGAAATCCAGTGGGGTGGCCGCCGAAGACATGCTGGACGGGCTGATACCGGTTCCGCCCAATTCGGAAGCGTGGCGAGAGAGCGTTCGGGCAAATGTCGTGTATCCGGTGGAGAAAGTGGCTCGGTCAAAATCATCCCGGACGAGAGCGCCGACAGGCAGATTGTCGGACGGCTCCGCGGTGACGAACATGCTATTCCATACGTCGCCGAACCCGACCTGGGTGTTGACGCTGGCTGGATTAAGGGAGTCCAAATATGGAATACACGCCGAAGAAGTTCTCAACTGAGGATCTCGTTGCCGCCTGGAAAGACGGCTCTCTAAAGATCAACGAAGAGTACCAGCGAGGGGCCTCATGGACGCAGGCGCAGATGCAGGGGCTTATCGACTCCATCTTCCGGCAATACCCGATCCCGCCGATTTTCTTGCACCAGATACGCGCCAAGGGGCTGGGCGGGCTCGAATCGACGAGGTACGAAATTTGTCGATGGACAGCAGCGGATTCGCTCTCTGGCGGACTTCCATTCGGGCAAGTTTCCGCTGCTGGAGGCATCGGACAGGAAGCTCCGACTTCCGAACAGCCTGCGCAAGCTGCCCGCGCCGTGGGGCAAGCGGCGTTTTTCAGAACTCGACGATTGGCTCCGAAATGAACTCCGGGCGAAAGAGATCGACGTGTTCGTCATCAGCGAGCTGGTGGATGCCGATGAGGTTCGGGATCTCTTCATCCGTCTTCAATCCGGCACCGCTCTTTCGCGCCAGCAGATTCGAGATGCGTGGCCTGGCGCCGTAGGCCCGTTTATTGAACGACTCGCGGGCAAACTGAATCGCGCCCCGTCCGTGACGCTCTTCAAGCAAATTGACCGTCGCGGCACGCGCAACGAAGAGGAAAGCGACCCCTACGATTCCGACCGGCAGTTCTGCGCGCAATTGCTGTGCCTGTTTCTGGCCCGCGAGCGCGACCCCCTTTCGCAGCAAAGCATCGGCGCGAACGAGCTGGACAAGGTCTATCACGAAAACACGACTTTCGATACCGAAGGAGAGGCGGCGAAGCGATTCCAAGACGCCCTGAAGATCGCGAGTGAAGTGTTTTTCGTGGCCTTCACAAAGACGGGCGCCGGCGGCAAGAAGAGAATTAAGATGAAGTTCAGGAAACTCGATGTGATCGCGGCTTTCCTGCTCATCCAGGATCTGCTGCGCAACAGCCTGTTCAAATTCGACAAATCGTTCACACAGAAGCTTGCCTCCCACATTCTGGTGGAGGCGACAGCCGAGGCTGAAGGTGCCCGTGACCGCGTTGCCAGCGTTGACCCGGCCACGGTCGAAGCGAGCGCAATAAAGAACATCATCGCTGACGCCAAGCGGCGCGGAAAGACTATCACTGAGGATCAAGCCAGAAAGATCCTCGCCAAGCAGCTTGAGTTTGAGGCTGAGTTCCTCGCTTAGTTTGAGGCAGTCTTTTTGCGAGGCGCTGGTGCCCGGTTTGCGCGAAATCCTGAAGCTGCGCGCGCCCGGCCTCCTGGGCTGCGCTCTGAGCGGCGCGGGCCCTTCGATCCTGGTATTCTTCGAGCGCGGCTACGAGAGCGTTTGCGACCTGGTGCGCCAGATCTTCCGCCTGCACGGGCACGAATCGGAGACCCTGTTCGCGGGCATCGCCGAGCACGGGTTTGAGGTGAGGGAAGAGGCGGAGTGAGGCAGCGCGGGGCGCATCGGGGCGTTGCCGAGTGTCCTTTCGGTGAGCGTGCGTAGAGCGGACAGCCCATCCGAGGCCCAGCGGTGGTTCTGGCAGGTGGGGGCTGCCGTGGCGCAGAACAAACCAATCTTCTCGCATCCATTGGTGCGTGGGCTGCGCCAACGTGGTCCGGGCGATTCGGCGTATACTCTTAGAGGCGGCAGCGGCGTTTTGAATCTCGACTGGTAGCGCAGGTAAAGGACTTCAGAATGGAACTCAAGAACAATGCGGACGACGGGTTTGCTGAATTCCTAAGAAACGAGATTGGTGTTCCCGTTACTGGCCCCGCCGGAACCGGAACGCCCAGATACGACCAGAACCAGGTACGCGAATTCTGGCGCTTGCAGGCGGTGGAACACGGACAATCTTCAGCGGCCTCCTGGTCCGACACGCCAGTGATCGACCTGGAGATTCGGAATATATCCAACTATCTGAGCGATGGTGATGAGGTTCTGGATGTGGGCTGCGCAAATGGTTATTCAACGATGCACTATGCCAACGCCCGGGGAATTCGCGTGTTAGGACTCGATTACATTCCCGAAATGATTGAGCAAGCGGGGCGGCGCCTGACGAGTGGCCCCAAGCTCAAGGGAACTCCTTCATTTCGGGTAGGTAATATCACGGCACTCGATCTCGATGACGGGGTTTTTGACAAGGTCATCGTGACTAGGGTGATCATTAATCTTGGCGAATGGACTAATCAACTACGCGGCATTATGGAATGCGTGCGCGTGCTGAAGCCAGGAGGCCTGCTATTGATGTCCGAGGCGACGCTCCAGGGTTGGCGTCGGATGAATTCATTTCGGAGGGAATGGAATCTCCCCGACATCCAGATGCCTCCGTTCAACAACTACCTGAACGAGGAACGCTTGCTCGCGGAAACGGCGGGTGTGTTGGACGCGGTTGATGTAGTTAATTTCGCAAGCACCTACTTCGTGGGTACGCGCGTTCTGAAACCGCTGTTGATCCGTGCATTGAACATCGACGTGGACGTCGCCGACCCTAACCTGAACTGGAACCATTGGTTCTCGCAATTACCGGCTGCGGGAGATTATGGCACCCAAAAACTCTTCGTATTAAGAAAGCGGTGAACGTGGCCCTGGTGGTTTCCGACGAACAGCGCGCGCCTCGGCCGCGTCGTCGTAGGCCCTTGGGACCACCGCGAGGTGGTCCGGTTCCTGGAGCGTGGCGGGCACGGCGTATTTCCGAAGGGTTCGGATCTGCAACCGTATGGTCTATTGATCGTTGGTAGAAACGCGGGCGTGAGGCCGGCGCGGAACATTTTCACCGGTCTCCGCGGCCCCGCGCCACCGCCCGTTCCAGGCGTCGGCAACCTGTTGTTGCAGGCGTTGGCCGAGTTTCAGGGCGAGCCGGGAGCTATACTGTCGTGAGCCAATGAAACTAAGAACCCTTGTTGCTACGGCAATCCTGATATCGCTTTCGTCCACGGCAGCCTTCTCGCAGGCGAAGCCGTCCACCAACATCCCGCACCTCCAAAAGCAGGGAACTGCCACGCAATTGATCGTGGACGGCAAACCGTACCTGGTCCTGGGCGCGGAATTGAACAACTCCAGCGCCTCCAGCATGGAGTACGTGCGGCCGCTCTGGCCCAAAATCGCGGCCACCAACCTCAACACCGTGCTGGCAACGGTGTCCTGGGAGTTGCTGGAGCCCGAGGAAGGCCGCTTCGACTTCAGTCTGGTGGACGGGCTGATTCAAGATGCCCGGCGGTACAACCTGCGCCTGATCGTGATCTGGTTCGGAAGCTGGAAAAACGGCAAGTCCACCTACCAGCCGGTGTGGGTCAAGACCAACCAGCAGCGGTTTCCAATCATCCAGGACGAGAAGGGCAAGGGCCTGCCGGCCTTGACCACGCTGAGCGACGCCAACCGCGACGCCGATGCGCGCGCGTTTGCCGCGTTGATGAGGCACATCCGCGAGGTGGACGGAGACGCCCACACGGTCCTCATGATTCAGGTCGAGAACGAAGTCGGAGTGGTCGGCCTGTCGCGCGACCACTCGCCCGTAGCCAACCAGGCGTTCGCCGGGCCGGTGCCGAAGGAGTTCATGGACTACCTCCAGCAGCACAAAGACACTCTGATTCCCGAGTTGCGCAAGCGTTGGGAAGCCGCCGGCTTCAAGACGTCCGGAAGCTGGGAAGGGGTCTTCGGCGCCGGTGTCGGGACCGACGAATTGTTCATGGCGTGGAACTACGGCCGTTACATCGGCCACGTGGCCGCGGCCGGCAAAGCCGAATATCCGTTGCCGATGTTTGTGAATACCTGGCTGCGCCAGAACGACAAGGAGAAGCCCGGCAGCTATCCGAGCGGCGGTCCGCTGCCCTGGGTGATGGACGCTTGGCGGGCCGGAGGGCCGGCCATCGACATACTCTCGCCGGACGTCCACGTCCCGAATTTCGACGATTGGTGCACCTGGTACACGCAATCCGGCAACCCGCTGTTCATCCCCGAGTCCCGGGGAGACGCGCGGGGCGTCGCGCAGGCGATGTCGGCCGCCGCCAGGTATGACGCCATCGGCTACTCGCCCTTCGGTATCGACCGGCTGGTGTCCCCGGACGGCGAGCTCGGCAAAGGCTACCAGGTTCTGTCGCAGGTAGCTCCACTGATCCTGGAAAGGCAGGGCCTTGGAAAGGTGACGGCGGTGCTGGTGGATAAGGATGCCCCTAGCTCCAAAGTGCGGTTGGGCGACTACACGATTGAGGCCCGCTACGCGTTGCGCAGTCAAGACCCCAATGCGCCCGTCGCTCCCCCGGTGGATCGCGTGGCCGGCGTGTTCATTCAGCTAGGCCCCGATGACTTCGCGATTGTGGGCAGAAGCATCAGTGTCTATTTCGAATCGGCCGCGGACCCAACCCAAAGCGTGGGACTGGCCACAGTCGAAGAAGGCCAATACGTCGACGGCCGCTGGGTCCCTGGACGCCGGCTGAACGGCGACGAAACTCCGGATTGGAGGGGCCTCTGGTTCCAGGGCGACCGTTACACGATCCAGAAGATCAAGCTGTACCGCTATCGCTGAAGACCGGCACTCGCCCGCTGCCTCTACAGCGAATTCAGATACGCGATCAAATCCGACATCTGCTGCGCCGTGAACCGCGGCCAGACGAGCTTCTTTTCGTTCATCAGGTCCAACATGCGGGGGCCGTGCTCCCAAAGAACGGACACCAGGGTGATGTCGGAATACGCGTTCTTGCCCTGGGCCAGCTTGGGGGCGCCGCTCGATGGGTCGTTGTGGCACGTCGCGCAGTTCTTCTCCGCAAAGACCTTGTGGCCGCGCTCCGCGTTGCCGTTGCCGCGGAAGTACTGGCGCGCCCAGATGTAGCTGATGATCTGCCGCATCTCTTCCTGCGAGAGCGAGGGAGGCGGCTGCTTCATGCTGGGCTGGTGGTTCCACATGTCCGCCGCAATATTGGTCAGGGTCTGGTTGCGCAAAAGCCCTTCCAACGCCAGTTTGCCGGTATGGCAGCCGGAGCAGCCCTTGGACTGGAAGAGCGCCTCGCCGGAATCCGACGGCGGAAACGCGAAGTTGGTCGCCAGGTGGCGCGTCTCAGGCAGGTTCTGCAGGTACACCAGCATATCGGTGAGCTCCTGCGCGGTGATTTGCGGCCTGGCCAGCTTTCGGGCGGCGAACGCCTCGCGCATCCGGGCGCCGTGGTTCCACATCTGCTGCGCCAGCACCACCGGGTCGGCCAGAGACTCCCACTTATCCACGGGAGGCGCGCCCGAAGAGTTGGACGTGGCAATGTCATGGCACGCGGCGCAATGCTTGGCGATGAACGCCTGCTTGCCGCGGCTGGCATCGCCGGGCCTCTCGAAGTAGCGCGCCGACACGAAGTAGGCGAACAGGTCGGCCGCCGATTCCGGCGACAGCTCGGCCTTCACGATGCCCTGCTTCTTCATGCCCGCCCACATATCGGGAGCGTGGTTCCACATCAGGCTGGCCATGACCGCCGGCGTATAGTCGCGGTCGATGTGGCTTGACAGGTCGGGCGCCGTCGTTCCTCCCACGCCCTTGAAGCTGTGGCATAGAACGCACTGCTCGCTTTTGAAGAGTTGCTCGCCGCGGCGCGCGTCGCCGGGAACGATATTGGCCGCCGGCGCGCCCCAGGCGGCCAGCGCGCCCGCGGCAACCACTCGAAGCATCCACATTGGCTGCCCTCCTATCTCGATAACCGGAGCCCGGTCATGAACACGTGCGCCCGGAAACCCTCATACAGGTAGAACTGCTCCCCGTAACCGTAATACTTCCACTCTGTGTTCCAGGATACATGCTTCTGGAGCGGAAGCGAAAGCCGCATCAGCGGCTGGTAGTAGCTCGAGGGCCGGGTGCCGGAGGAGATGAACAGCGATCCGCCGGCGGTGAACTTGGGCGTCAGGCCCGCGTAACCGGGCAGCGCGATATCGATGGCCGAACTGGCCGTGTGCGCGTTCTCCCGGTAGGCCGAGACTGCCGGACTCAGGAACAGCCCCAGGTAGTCGATGCTCGAACTGACGGTCGAGCGGTCGTACTCGCCCATCACGCTGATGCGCTTGCCGCCCGCGGGAGTCCAGTAAACGGCCAGGGAATTGTCGCGGCTCCCAAAATTGTATTGAATGGCCGCATTCGGGTTTTGATTATTGAGCACCTGGAAATTGGCCTGCAACATGAGCGACGCGGCCAGTTGGTATCGCGCCCGCGCGCGCAGTTTGTAGTAGTCGTTCAGGCTGGTGCGAAAGTAGATGCGGTCGCTCGAAGCGCCCTCGTAGTCCAGGTTGACGGAGAGCTTCTGCGAAGCGCGGAAGGTCAAGCCCGCCAGCCCCACGTTGCGGCTCAACTGGCCATAGGCCAGAGGGCCCGACTGGCTGAGCGGCCCGGCGAGCACCGTGGCGTCGCCCCACACGTAGCGGTAGCCGCCGCGCAGCGTGAGCCTCGAGGTGAGGTCGAACAGCACGTCGGTCTGCTGCTGGTTGTAGTTGACAGCCTGGCTGTAGTTCGCCGCGGTAATCAGGTCCGGGCCGAGCGTCTTGGGGGTCAGCAGGATCTGTTCGGCGTCCAGCGGCGATGCGGCGTCGTGATACCGGTCCGTCATCCACGACTCGATGATCCGAAGCCGGCGGAACGGCCGCATCTCGAACCCGACGTTGCCGGAAGTGTGCGGCTGATTGGCGGCGCCGGTGCCTATATTCTGCTGGCCGCTATAGAAGAGCAACTCGCTCAGCAGGGCGAAGTTGCCGGTCGCCAAATCGGTATAGTGCACATCTATCCTGGGCTCGCTGAACAGGAACTGGCCATAGAGGTTCAGCCACGAAAACGGGCTGGCGGTGGCCAGCGCCTTAGTGTAAATGCTGCTGCCGCGGATGCCGTAGGCCTGCTGGAGACTCGTCAGCTCCAGGGTCTGGCCCAGCAGCGGCGTCGTATTGTCGCCGTAATTGGCTCCGCTGAACGTCGCCTGGTCGTCGTCTTTGAAGGTGGTGCCGCCCACTTCGAGCGTGACGTGGAGACAATTGCACCACTCGATGCGGATACCGCCCCGGTAGTTGTTGGTCGAATCCCGCAGCAGGGTCGGCACGGCGAACTCGTCGTTGGAATCCTGCACCCACGTGTCGATCCCGTGGCCGTAACCGGAATTCCGGTCGAAGGCCAGGTAGGGGACGATCGTTTTCCCCGGACGCAGATCGAGACTCAAACTGGTGTTGCGCCGGTGCGTATCGAACGACTGCTCGTCAAAACCGGCCGGCGCCAGCGGGTTGGAGTACGAGGGCAGGGCGTTGAAATAGGCGATGTTGCTGTAGTCGAAGCTGAAATCGTAGATGCCGAGCTTGCGCGCATCCACGTGGGCCGTGCTGTAGGGATCGCCGCCCCAGCCATAGGCGCGCGCATCCAGGCGGTCGAAGAATCGCTTGTTGGGGTCCAGAATGGTGAAGTCGATGCCGGTCAGCTTGGGCCCTTGTCCCAGGTTGACCACGCTCCGGTAAGACTCGAAATTGCCGGCGTCGGAGACCCAGCGGTAGCCGAAATCGACGCTGCCCGTAATCCAGTCCTCAGTCGCCGCCGGCGCCGGAGATTCGGTCTTTTGTTCGGTTTGCGCGGGAGCTGCGGCAGCCTGGTCGGCGGGCTTGGCTGGTTGTTCCGGCTGCTGCGCCAGGGCCGGAACTATCAGGATGAGGGCCAGCAGGTATCTCATTTGAGGAAGTCCCGGCTCACATAAGAGCCATGCACCTTCTGGTGGCAGAGGTTGCAGTTCTGGAACCGCGGAAGGCGCAAATCATGGATAGCCGGAGGGACCGTGCCCAATGTTGCGGCGGGCGTCGGCGTCGGCAGGTTGGAGTGGCACTCCAGGCAGACAAAGCGCACTTCCGCGCGGGTCAGCATGCGCGGATTCGCCGAGCCGTGAGGCTGGTGGCACGCCATGCAGCCTTCCAGGCGGACGGGCGGGTGTTCGTAGGTGAACGGCCCGCGCTTGTCGCCGTGGCACTTGAAGCAGCCGGGCTCGTTGGCGTTCACGGTCTGGATGGAGCGCGGCAGGAAGCTGCCGTGCGGGTTGTGGCAGTCCACGCAGGACATGGCGCCTTCCGGCAGCCGATGTTTATAAGGCCGCTGGAAGCTGGCCCATATGTCCGCGTGGCACCCCGCGCATAGCTTGTTGATGTCGGTTTGTCTGCGCGCCACCAGCCCGTTGGGCCCGTTTGCGTGGATGGAGTGGCAGGCGGTGCAACTCACCTGGTTCCTGGCATGACTGCTGTTAATGCGTCCCACGTGCGTGGGCTCGTTCAGATGGCAGGTGAGACAGATCTTGTCGGTATCGGCGGGCTTGAGCTTCGCGGGTTGCCGGATATCGGCCGCGCTGGCCGAATCCGCGTGCTTGCCTCCGGGACCGTGGCAGGCTTCGCAGGCCCTGGTTGCCCAGCCGTTTCGATTGCCGGTTTCCACCAGTTGGTGAGGGTTCTTCTTGAAGGCGTTGAAGATGTCCTCGTGGCACAGTTGGCAGGCTTGGGAGCCGGCGTATTCTGCCGGCTGGGTGGCAGCGGGAGGGGGAGCGGGGGCGCCAGGCTTGTCCTGGGCGCCCCATATGGCGGTGGTGAACAACGCGACCGCGGCCAGAAACATGGCTCGCACGTTCCCGACCGGCCGGAGCATGGCGGTCATCTCTCCTTATCTTACAGGCCGGCGTGTACCTGGTCTACATCGAAGGCCATGCCGGTGCCGTGGCACACGCTGCAACTCTCGCCGAACTTCGGATCGGTATTGAGGTTGGCATGGGCGTACACCGACGACTGGAAGTGGCAGGCTGTGCAAGCCGAAGTGGTCGCGGGTACGGGGCTCTCGAGCCCTTGCGGGTCTTGCACGGCGTTCTTGCCGATCGGGAAGATGGCTTCCGTGGGAGACGGCGTCTGCACGTGGCACATGTAGCACTTGGCGGTGTCCGGCGGGGAACCGCTCGGCGTAAAGACGGGGTAGAGGATATTGCTGAAATTATCTTCGGTTCCGCCGTGTCCGACGACGATATAGCTCAGGCCGTTCTGTGCCAGCGTCTCGCCCGTATGGATCTTGTGGATCATCATCGTGAAGTTGATGCCTTGCGGCGGGAGGGCCTGATCGGCCGCATTGGTGGCCGTGGCGCGCGTAGAGGCATCGGTGTTGCTGGGGTTATGGCACAGCACGCAGTATAGTGTGTTGTTGCGCAGGCTGCCATGCAGTTCCAGACGGGTGTGACAGTTATTGCAATTCGAGAGCGCCACCACGGTGCGCCGCGGCGCGACCGGCGAGCCATCCACGGAGAAGTAGATGACCTGGTTATTCCCGCCGTAATTAACCGTCTGCTGCAAGACCGTGCCGGCCTCCAGCGTGGCGCTCAGGCGCCCCTCAATCCCAATGGCGTAGGTCCCGGTGGCCTTGGCGGGTATGGCATGCGTAAACGTGTAAAAGCAGGTTCCGCCGGGGTTGCATGTCGCGGTTGCAGCGACGCTCTCCGTCACGTACCCAGGCGTGCCGGTCGTGTCCGAACCAAAACTGGTGTAGCCGTAATCCGTGGTGGGCCCGGCCATGGTAAGGGAAAGCGAGTTCGATCCCGTCGTAAACGAGCTCATCGGAATTCCGTTGCCGTTGTTGTCTCTCACCGTGAAGGTCACGACCGGCTTCTGTCCAGCGCCGCCATTGTTCACGTTTGTCAGGGTGAAGTTCAGGCCGGTAATCTGCTTTGATTGGTCGGGTACGGTGTGCGCGCCCATGATGGAGGCGTCGAACTCCGACTCGCCCTGCGGGATGTGGCACTGCGTGCATTGGCTGTCGTCCATCTGCGGCAGGTTCACGTGATTCAGGCCGGTGGCGAAGTTGACATTGTCGTGGCAGCTCTGGCACGCCGCGCGCGTGGGGCCGGTGAGCCATGCGGTGGTTTGCGCCGCGCCGTTCTTGGGATTGTGGCAGGTTCCCGCGCAGTCGAGCGGTTCGTATAACGAGGTCGAAGGAAAATACACGGTGGAGTAGTTGGTGTAGCCGCCATGCCCGTAAATCTGGTACGTTCCGCCCGCGACCACGTTCGGCAGATTCGCACCCATGTGAAGAGCGTGGATGAAGACCTTGAAATCCAGGCTGTTGCCGGTGTTGGGGTCCGACGTTTGCGGCTGGTGGCACATGATACAGAGCGCGACACCCACGCGCGAGCCGCCGTGGAAACTCAAGATGTCGTGGCACTTTTCGCAGTCCGCGTCACGGACCACGTCGCGCGGCGCCGGCGTGCCGGTACCGTTGGGCACGAAGTCGAAGGTGGTGGAAGCGTAATTGGTGCCGAGGTCCCATTCGGTCAGATTGCGGGACCCGTAGATGCCCACGCGGTTCGTGAGGGTGGGGTCGAAACCGGCCGGTGCCTTGGTCTTATAGGTATAGATGTACTCGCCGGTCGCAACCGTGGTGGTTGTGCCGCCGGAATCGCCCCCTGCCTGCGTGGCCGTGGCGCTGCCCGTGACGGCCGCAACCGTGCTCACGTTGTACGAGGAAAATTGCTCCTGCCCTTTGGGAATGTACGCCGACAGGTATCGAGGAGTGATGGCGCCAGGAGTCAGAATGCCGGCAACGTCCAACGGCAGGCCCGTAGCGTCCGTCACCTTGTAATCCACACTGATGGTGCCGTCCGAGGCCATTTTCGCCGAGACGACGGTGAAGACCAAGCCGGGGTTTACATACTCCACTATGGCTTGGGGTGCGTAATAGGCTTGGTCGTGGGCCGTGAATCGAGTATTCTTGGGCGCACTCACCAAGGCCGCCGACCCCGCGACCACCACAAGGGCCAACGCGTACGAAGGAATCCGCATATTCATCTCCAATTTAAGAAACCGAATCTGTCAAAAGTACCGGAACGGACGGGAAACAACCCGCCCGTACGGGTAAACCATGCCGAAGCTGTCGAGCAAGTAAAACACAGCACATGCCCATCCAAACCAGGCTCAGGAGAATCAGACTCTCAAACCTCTTATTATCATTGTGATGAAAAACTCTTCACCGCAATCGGGGATTTCCCTGTCACGGTGAAATGGGTGAAAAGACCAGACCGCGTGGGTGAAATCCCGCTGGCCCTGGTTGCCCTCACTCGTCCGGCAGGATGGGCAGATCACGATCTAGCGGTAATGTTACGCTTACGGATAAATCCTAAGAATAATCGGATTTCCCTTGCTTTCGGATATCAAGAACGTATATTCTGGTTTTTGCTGTCCGTCCACACATCACCATCCATATCCATATTAGGAAGAAAATGCCAATCATCCTCCCTGCTCCTTTCTCTGCTGAACGCATCCGCCTGTTGTCCGTGGACGTCATTCGTAGACGAGCGCTGGAACGTCTCTACGAGCGCAGAGATGCCGTGGAAGAACTCATCCGGTCGTTAGAAGGTTACGAGCATTGCCACAAACCCTGCGCCGCCGAGTGCATCGAGCTCAGCGTTGCGCGGAAGTGTTCGTGAGATTCCGCTCGATGGCGAACTTGACCAGACCAACCAGGTCGTGGATATTCAGCTTGCGCATCAGGCTGGCGCGGTAGGTGTCGACGGTTTTGGGACTGATGCCCAGCAGGTCGGCGATGTCCTTGGCGCGCAATCCACTCACGAGGTAGGAAAAGACCTCCGTCTCGCGAGGGCTGAGGGAGGCCAGCGGATCTTCCACCCGGGCACTTTCGGCCTTGGTAAAAAGGCCGGCGCCGCGCAGCAGCGGAGAGACGTACACGCCGCCGTCGCGCACGTAGGCCATGGCATCCAGTAGGTGGCGCGAGGGCCCGTCTTTCAGCAGGTAGGCATCGGCGCCGGCTCGCAACGCCTCGAAGACGGTGTCCTCTTCCCGGCTGATGGAGAGGATCAGTAGTTTAACCGCGCAACCGGAAGCGCGCAAACGGCGAATCGTCTCGATGCCTGAGATGCCGGGCATATTCAGATCGAGTATGGCAAAATCGGGCTTGAGCGCGGCGATCATTTCCACGGCCGCGGCGCCTTCGGAGCACTGCCCCAGGATGCTCATTCCGCTGGCCGAGCACAGTGCTGCGATTCCTTCGCGCACGATGGCGTGATCGTCCACCAGAACCACCGTAGTCTCTCGCAATTCCTGCATGTTTCTCCTGGTAAGGACTGTTCCCTCAAGAAAACGGCACTGAGACTATCAGTCTAGTGCCGGCCGGGCCGCTTTCAATCTCGAATTTTCCGCCCAGCGCGGCGGCTTGTTCGCGGATGGAGCGCAGGCCAATGCCGGATGCGACGCCGGCCGGGCCGCGCAGCAGTCCCGCAACGTCAAACCCCACCCCGTCATCCCGAATGGTCAGGATTACACAATTGTCGCGCGTCTCGAGGGCCGCATCGACGCGGGTCGCGCGGGCGTGGCGCGCGACGTTGGAAAGCGCCTCCTGCGCCGCCCGGTAGATCGTCACCTTCACCTCCGGATCGGGCTCGCGCGGGAGCGGTTGGATGCGGAGAGACGCTTCAGATCTTTGGGGAATACCGCTGTTGTTCCACAGTTGTTCGAGCGCGGCTTCTATCGTCAGCCGCTGCCACTCCGGGGGGTGCAGCCGCACGGAGACCGAGCGCACTTGTTCCAAAGCCTCGTTGGCCAGAGTGGAGATGCGGCTCAGCGCCTGTTGCACCAGCGTCGGCGGGTCGGGGAGGAGCGCGGCGACGATCTCGAGTTGCAGGCGGATGGCCGCCAGCATCTGTCCCAGACCGGTGTGCAATTCCCGGCCCAGGCGCTGCCGCTCGAGCTCGATCTGGCGCACCGCTCCGCGCCCATTTCCTTGGCGCCGCTGCCGGGCGAAGATGGAGAGATCGCGCTCCGCGCGTTGCAACCGGAGGCAATGCCGTAGCAGGCTGTTCTCCAAGCGAAGCAAACCGCCGGACCCGGATTCCGAGCCTTGACTCAACCAGAAGTCTCCTATGCCAGAGGAGCTATCCTAGACAGAATGCCAGTTTCACGGCGGGCTTTCAATGGCCGTACGTACCTAGTACTGTTGTTACTAAATGTAGTACTTGCATGGAGTTCCGAAAAAGTATTATAAGAAGGACACCAATGTCAAAAGTTATCAGCTTTGTTCCCCGCCTGGCCGTCTTCGCGGCCGGAATGGTGGCAGGCGTGCTGACTGGTTCCCGCCGCGAGCGTGGGCGGATTGGCACCGCAGCGGAACAGGGCTTGAAGCGCTCGATCGCCGATCTGGAGAGCCGCCTGGAGGCGCATGAATCGGCCGGCGCGACCCGGCTCGCTCAGGTCGAAAAGCGCTTGGACGAGCACGCCGCCAAGCTGGCGGATATCCCCTCCACTGCGCAAATCGTCGGCGCCATGGAGCAACTGCTGTCGAAGACCATGGCCTCTCTGGATGAGCGCCTCACCACTCAGGCGCATTCCGTCGAAGCTCTGAAGACCACGGTCACCGAGACCGACAACCTGCTGGAGCGCGTGCTGGAGTCGCTCGATTCTCTGCAGACGTACACGGACCCGGCCGAGTCGGCACGGGATTCTCTGGCTCGGCACGCAACAGTGTAAGCCCTTGATCTATTATTCCAGTAGACAGTGGTCAGATTTTTCCTGATATAAATAAGCCCAAAAATGTACTATTCTGGGGATCGTACATGGATTTGACAAAAGTGCTGGCCAGTCTCCACGAGGAGTTGGACAGCCTGAACGCTGCAATAGCCACTCTCGAGCAGTTGCAGCAGGGAGGCCGGCGGCGGGGGCGACCGCCAAGGCTGGTTCTCGGGAAGGCGGACCGCGCCATCCAGCTATCCCGCAAGCAGTCGGCTAGAACGGAACGTCGTCATCCGTGATGCCCTGATTCAGGTCATCCGGAGGTTCGGACGCGGCGGCTTGAGGACGGGGAGCGGAGCGCGGCTGGGAGACCGGTTGCGCGAACTCGCTGGCGGGCCCAGCGGGCGCTCCGGCAGTGTCGCCGCGGCCGCCCAGCAGAATCAGGTCGTCGCAGACCACTTCCGTGAAGAACCTCTTCTGCCTGTCCTTGTCTTCGTAGCTGCGGGTTTGCAGGCGGCCTTCGATATAAACCTGCTTGCCCTTCAGTAGATAGTTCGCCAAGTTTTCGGATCGCCACAGAAGGATATTGTGCCAGTCGGTTTCTTCCTTCCACTCGCCGGATTGCTGGTCCTTCCAGCGGCGGCTGGTCGCCAGGGTGAAAGTGGAGCGGGCCACGCCACTCGGAGTGAACTTGGTCTCGGCGTCCTTACCGAGATGCCCAAGCAGGATAACTTTGTTGACGCTTCGGGATGCCATATTACCCTGAACTTTACCACACCAGGGCCGGCGCTGATAGCTGAAAGCTTATCTTGTGAAGATGGTGGCGTCCACGTTCATGCCGGGGCGCAGAATCAGGTCTCCGGGGCTGTCGACCAGGATCTTCACGGGAATCCGCTGCACTACCTTGACGAAGTTTCCGGTGGCGTTTTCGGGCGGCAGCAGGCTCAGACGCGAGCCGGTGGCGCCGGCGATGGAATCCACGTGGCCGGTTACGCTCCGGCCGTACATGTCCACCTGGATTTCGGCTCTCTGGCCGGGGTGCACATCGGCAAGTTGCGTCTCCTTGAAATTGGCGGTCACCCAAATGTCGTGCAGCGGGATGATGGTCATGAGTCCCTGGCCCGGCTGCACGATCTGGCCGATCTCGACGCTCTTACGTGTGACCACGCCGTCCATGGGCGCGACAATAGTGGTGTAGCTAAGCTGTAGCTCGGCAGCCTCGAGATTGGCGCGCGCCGCCTCGACCGCAGCGGCGGCGGTGCCGGCGTCCGCAGTGCGTATGTCGACCTGCTTGCGGTTGGCAACCGAAGTGGCTACCATGGCCTGCGCCTGGCTGACGCGCGATTGAGCGGCGTCCACGGCCGCCTGGCGGATAGAGGCATCCTGCTGCGCCGAAGCCAGCTTCTCGCGGGACGCCTGCAATTCGCCCTCGGCTACGCGCGCCGCGGCTACGTAGGAGTCGAACTGCAGTTGTGAGATCTCGGCTTTCTCGACCAGCGGTTTCATGCGCGCCAGGTCCGCCTGCGCGCGGTCGTTGCTGGCCTGCTTGGTGCGCACGTTGGCCTCGGCATAGGCGAGGTCCGCACTGGAAGCCTGCTGGTAAGCCAGGCGAGCGCGATCGAGTTCGGCCTGCGCATCGGCAAGCTGCGCCGAGGCATTGGATTCGCCCGATTGCGTGGTTTCATTGGTCCATGGCACCACCACCCGCGCCGACCGCAACTGGCTCTCGGCCTGCGTCAGCGCGGCCTTCAACTGGTCCACCCGGGCCTGGAAATCGCGGGGATCGATCCGCACCAGCACCTCGCCGGTCTTCACGGGCTGGTTGTCGTTGACCAGCACATCCACCACGTTGCCGGCGATCTTGGGGGCAATCGCCGTGATATGGCCGTCCACCTGGGCGTCATCGGAAGACACCTGATAGCGAAAATGCAGGTAGCCCCACAGGGCCGCCGCGGCAATCGCCAGCAGCACCACGAACAAGGCGAACTTGACCCGCCAGCCCTTGCGCAGCGCAGGCACCGAATCGGGCGCGAGTTCCGGCTGGGGCAAATCTTCTAGCACTTTTGGCATGTGGTCCTTACCCTTCCATTATTTCCATTTTCCAACACATCCGGCATGTCACTCCACCACCAGGGGAGCGCGCGCCGGTTTCAGCTTTTTCATGAGGAACATCATGGGGATGATCGACAGAAACAGCATTGCCATCACCCAGAACGCATCGGCAAAGGCCAGCATATTCGACTGCCTCAGCATGTTTCCGTAAAGTAGACCCTGGGCCTGCGCGGCGGCGTCGGAAAGAGTGGCGCCGTGCGCGTGCAGCACTTGGGTGGCGCCCGCCAGGGAGTCGCGGTAAAGCGAGTCGTAAGGCGTCATGTGCGAAACCAGCACCTGCTGGTGAAACTGCGCCCGCCGCGCCAGCAAGGTGGTGACGGTGGCGATGCCCGCGCTGCCACCCACGTTGCGCGCCAGGTTGAACAATCCCGTGGCGTAGCTGGTCCGGGCCTTGGGGATAAACGCGAATGCCACGGTGCTGATGGGCACAAACAAAAATGCCAGGCCGAAGCTCTGCACGATGCGGCTCCACAAGGCCGCGCGGTAGTCGATATACAGATCGAACCTGGCCATGAGGAACAGCCCCAGAACGGAGATCAGGATCCCGAACACCACCAGCCAGCGCGCCTGGAACCGGCGCAGCAGAAGGCCCACCATGGGCAGGCAGATGATAACTACCAGCCCGCCCGGTGAAAGCACCAGCCCGCTGAGCATGGCGGTGTACCCGAGCAGCGTCTGCAAGAACAGCGGCAGCAGGGCGGTGCTGCCGTAAAGGACGAATCCCAGCACCAGCATCGACACCGTGGACAGCGTGAAATTGCGCTCTTTGAGTATGTGGAAGTCGATCACCGGATGCTCCTGCCGCAGCTCCCAAATCACCACCGCGATCAGACAGACGGCCATAATGGCGGCAAACGTCACGATGAAGTGGGATGCGAACCAATCCTCGCGCTGGCCTTCATCGAGCACCACCTCGAGCGATCCCAGCCCGGTGGCCAGGAGGCCAAGACCCATGTAGTCGATCTTGAGGCCATCGCGGAAGGACCGCCGCACCAGGTATGGCGGGTCGAAAACCAGCGCCGCGGTGAGCAGCAGGGCCACAATCCCGATGGGTATGTTGATGAAGAAGATCCAGCGCCAACTGTAGTTGTCCGTGATCCAACCGCCCAGGGTGGGGCCGATCACCGGCGCCACCACCACTCCCATGCCGAAGAGCGCCATGGCCATGCCCTGCTTCTCGCGCGGAAAGGTCTCCACCAGGATGGCCTGGGACACGGGTTGCAGGGCGCCGCCGCCCAGCCCCTGCAATACGCGGAAGAAGATCAAGAGATCGAGCGAAGGCGCGAGGCCGCACAGGAAAGAGCTCAAGGTGAACAGCGCCACGCAGATCATGTAGAACCGTTTGCGTCCGAACAGCATGGAGAACCAGCCGCCCATCGGCAGAATGATGGCGTTCGAGACCAGGTACGAGGTCAGCACCCAGGTGGCTTCGTCGATGCCCGCCGAAAGATTGCCGGCGATATTGGGCATGGACACGTTGACGACCGTGGTATCGAGCACTTCCATGAAGGTCGCCAGCATGACCGTCCCGGCGACGATCCAGGGGCTGATGTGCGGGATTTGACTCCTACCTGGCGTACATGGCCTCCATCTGCCCCACCGAGTGCGCCAGGTCGGCGCGGGACTGGTTATAACGATACAGGGCGGCGATCTGGTTGTCGCTGGCGCGGGCCAGCTCGTCCTGCGCGGTAATGACTTCGATGTTGTTGGCCACGCCGGCCTGGAAGCGGTCGCGCGCCTGTTCGACTTCCTGTCTGGCGAGGTCGACGCCCAGGTTGGCGACGCTCACTTCAGTGCGCGCGGATTGCAGTTGTGCGAGGGCCGTTTTGACCTCCAGGGCGATGCGGTTGCGGAGTTCCTGCTCCTGCTGGCGAAGCTGGCGGATGGCCAGGTCGGCCTTGGCACGCTGGGCCTGAATCTGTCCCCCCGTGAACAGCGGAATGTCGATGGCGCCCTGGTATACGTAGACCGGAATGGCGCTCGAGGGCGTGAGCCCCTGCTCGGACCAAAGGCCGTTGAGGGAGAGCTTGGGAAGCCGGGCCGCGTCGGCCGTCTTGAGGTCGAGCTCGGCGCGTTGTTCGCGGGTGAGCACCTCGCGCAGCTCGGGGCGCGAGGCGTAGGCGCGCTCGAGGGTCTGGTCCGCGGAAACCTCCGGGGTGTCGAAGAAACTCACCTGGTCGGCGAGTTCAATCTTCCGCTGCGGCTCGATGCTGAGCAGGCGCGCGAGGCCGTAAAGCGAGGTCTCGAGTTGGGTGCGGGCCACGATCAACCTTTGCTTTTCGTTCTGAAGCTGCACGTTGGCGCGGAGGGTGTCGATGCCCGTGCCGACGCCGTTCTTTTGCAGGTCGGCGGCCTGGTCGTAGAGCGCCTGCGCCAGGTCCACGCGGGATTGGGCGGCCTGAACGTCGGCCGCGGCCCGCTGGCTGCCGAGGTACTGCGAGACCACCAGCAGAACGCTTTCTTCACGTACGCTCACCTCTTGCGCGCGCACGGAATCCACACCGATCTGGCTGGAGCGGTACCTGCGCCACAGCGTCAGATCGAAGACCGGCGCGGTGAAGCCGACGCCTCCCTGGGCCACAAAAAAAGGCCCCACGTGCTCGGCGAAACCGGGGAAACGGAATCCGATGGTCGCCGCCAGGTTGAGGCGGTTGACGTTTTCGGATGCCCTGGCGTCCACCTGCGGCAGAAGCGCGGCGCGGGCCAGCATGCGATCCTGCTCGCTTTCGGAGACTCCCAGGTTGGCGAGAATCACCTGGGGATTCTGCTTCAACGCCAGGTTGACGGCATCCTTCAGAGTGAGCTTCAGCGGAGCGGCTTCCTGCGCCAACCCGCCGGATAGCGCAAGCAGAAGCAGAATGCTCAGGTTAGTCGGTATCTTGGGCATGGTTTCTCCCGACGGGGTGTGCATTTTGCGGTCCAAACAGGCCACTGTGGCGCACGCACTCGTGCGTGCCGCGTCGAGACTCTTCTCGACGCTTGGCGGCCGCACAGCGTGTCGGCACGAGTGCCGGCACGGCACGCAAGAGTGCGTGCGCCACATGGGCGGCACTCGGCTCTATTGCCGCCGAAATGCGGGCGCACCCGCCCAAATACCGGCGCTAAAGCGCCTGGGGGTCGATTCCCAGCTTGCGCATTTTGGATTGAAGAGTGGTTCGCTTCATTCCCAGCCGGGCGGCGGCTCCGCGCTGGCCGCCCACGCGGCCGGCGGAATCGCGAAGCGCGCGGCGGATGGCTTCGCGTTCGGCGGCTTCGAGGGTGACGGAGCCGGCAGCCGTTCCGCCCCGCTTCAGCTCTCGCACCGGCGCTTGCAGCACCGGACCGGGCGAGATAATCACCGCGCGCTCGATGAAATTCTGCAACTCCCGGATGTTGCCCGGCCAATGATACCGCGCCAGCGCCTGCATCGACTGGGCCGGAATGGTCAGTATCCGCCGGTTCATGCGGCGCGCGTACTGCTGCACGAAATAGCGCACCAGCAGGGGAATGTCCTCGGGCCGGTCGCGCAGCGGGGGCACGGTAATGGGAAACACGTTGAGGCGGTAGTAGAGATCGGCGCGGAAGAGGCGTTCCTCCACCATGGCGGCCAGGTCGCGGTTGGTGGCGGCTACCAGGCGCGCGTCGGTGCGGATGGTGCGGGAGCTGCCCAGCCGCTCGAATTCCCGCTCCTGTAAAACGCGCAGCAGCTTGGTTTGCAATTCGAGCGGGATCTCGCCCACCTCGTCCAGAAACATGGTGCCGCGGTGGGCCAGCTCGAAACGCCCTATGCGCTGCGCGATGGCGCCGGTGAAGGCGCCCTTCTCATGCCCGAACATTTCGCTTTCCAGCAGGCCGGTGGGGATGGCGGCGCAATTCAGCTTGACGAAGGTGCCCTGGCGCCGCGAGCTGAGGTCGTGTATGGCGCGCGCCACCAGTTCCTTGCCGGAGCCGGTTTCGCCGAAAATGAGAACCGTGGAATCGGTGGGCGCAACCGTCTCAACCTGCTTTAGAACGGCTTTCAGCGCCCGGCTCTGGCCGACGATCTCCTCGAACCGGTTGTCGGTGCGGATCTCGTCTTCCAGGTAGACTTTCTCCTCCGCCAGTTGGGCATTCAGCTCCTCAATGCGCTGGTAGGAAAGCGCGTTGTCCAGCGCGATGGCAATCTGCCCGGCCACCTGGGAATAGAATTGCAGGTCCCCGGGGGCAAAGAAGTTCTCCTTTCGCGAACCCAGGTTGAGGGTTCCCAGCGTCGCACCGCGCGAGATCAGGGGTGTGCAACAGAGCGATTTCAGCCCTTCGCGCTCAAGAATCTCGCCGGTGTTCTTGAAGAGCGCGCGGGCCTCCTCGACGTTCGCGAGGCGGCCTTCGCTGGTGCGAAACACGCTGCCTGGCAGCGAGTCGTCGAGCGAAACCACGGCATCTTCCCGAATGGCGCCCACGCCATCCGGAAAGTCGAGCATCCGCAGTCGCAGAGCGCCTATCTCGGGGTCGTGGATCAGCAGGCTGGCGTAATCCAACCCGAAGGTGCGGCGCAATGACGCAGAGATGGCCAGGAAAAGCTGCTTGCTGGAGAGGCAGCTCACCACCGCGTTGTTGACTTCGAGCAGCGTTCGCAGGCGGTCCCGCTCGCGCGCCAACTGCTCTTCGTAAGCTCGAGCGGCCTCGTGATTCAGGGCGTTATCCACAGCCACGGCCACCTGGCGCGCCACGTGCTGCATGAATTCGATGTCTTCCGCCGAATAGGCGTTCTTGCGGAGGGAGCCGAATTGCAGGCCACCCAGGTCCCGCTGCGCGGTGAATAACGGAAGAATGCAGAAGGATTGTATGCCGTTGGCCTGAAACACTTCCCGGAGGATTGGAAACCGCGGTTCCGCGAAGCCATCGGCTACGTAGTACGGTTGGCGGGTCTGGAGCACCAGGCCGGTGGGGGCTTGTTCCACCGGGAGGGCTTCCAGGGTCGGCCCCACTACCGGATGCCCGGTTTCGAGGATGTGCAGGCGAACTACGCCCTGCTGGGCGTCCAGCAGCGACAGGCCGATGAAATCGAACGATACCAGGCGGTTCAGGAAGCGGCTCAGGTCGGCAAACAGGGTCGAGAGTTGGCGGTGGACGGCAATGGACTCGGCCACCTCGAGCAACGCCTCATAGCGCGCGCGGGTCGCGTCCGGCGGTGTCGGGGCTGGCGAGGGCATGGAAGCGTCGAGCCGACTTTTCTTCAACCGTAACACAACCCGGTTGGCCCGAGATCTCCTGAACCAGCGCCTGAATCAGCGGCGTAACCGCCACCAGGCGCACCCCTTGCCGGTGCATCTCCGCCAGCAGAGACTGGCCTTCCGGGTCAACGAAATCCACGTCGCCGAGGTCCACGACGGTCTTCCTATCGTGGGTGGTGGAGGCCGCGGTCCGCCAGCACTGCTGTAATTCCGCCACCCACGGGCCGGCCAGCTTGCCTTCCAGCTTGAGGCGGAGTTCTTCGGAGCTGTCGTGAAGCGTGATCTTCAACATGGGAAGCCCGCCGAGTATCAGGCACGATGGATGCCACACCGCAGAGGACCGGGAAGTAAGGGGATAGATCCGGCGGCTGCCTGGAGTAAGCCGCGGTTGTGCCCAAATACCGGCACGAAGGCAAAAACACCGTGAATCACCCCTACAAAAATTGCAATTTCAGACGATCTAGACAGAGTAGGACCGCAAGGCCACATGCGCCGTCTTCTGTTGGCTCTAACGATTGCCGTAGCCACGCCTGCCTGGGGGCTCGATCCCAAGGTGGCGATTACTCAATACGGACATGCAGTGTGGACCACCGCCAACGGTTTGCCGCACAACTCCGTCCGCGGCATCGCGCAGACGCCGGACGGGTACCTTTGGGTGGCTACCTCGAATGGTCTGGCGCGATTCGATGGGGTCGGCTTTACCGTGTTCACTTCGGCGAACGCGCCGGGCCTGGCGACAGACCGGCTCACGGCGCTGGCCGCGGGCGGCGACGGAGCGCTGTGGATCGGCACAACGGGCGAAGGAGTAATCCGCTATCGCGGCGGCAAGTTCCGGCAGGTTGAAGCTTCCGAGTTGCCCGATCGCAACGTGCGCGCGCTGTACGCCGACAGGGCTGGCGTGCTGTGGATCGGGACCGAGATGGGACTCTCCAAGTACGAAGGTGGAAAGACCAGCACTGTTTTCAAGGGCGGCAGAGAGTTGGGTGTGCACTGTTTCATGGAGTATCCCGCGGGAACCCTGTGGGTGGGGACGAACAGCGGTCTGAGGAAGGTCGAGCATGGCTCGATAACGTCCTATACGGTGAAGGATGGATTGCCCGGCAACCCGGTTTGGGGACTAGCGGACGGTCCCAATGGGGAGCTCTGGGTGGGCACACGTCCGGGTGGCCTGAGCGTGCTGCGCAACGGGCATTTCCGCAATTACACCGAGCGCGATGGCCTGACCCACAACGCCATCATCGCCCTCAGGAGAGATCGCGACGGGAACCTGTGGATCGGCACCGATGGCGGAGGCCTCAATCGCTTCTCCCACGGCAGGTTCACGTCCTATCAGACGCGCGAGGGGCTTTCCAACCAGGTAATCCGCTGCATTTATGAGGGCCGGGAAGGCAGTTTGTGGCTGGGAACCGCCGGGGGCGGCCTCAACCAGCTCAAAGATAACCGGTTCGTGGTGCGCTCGATGCGTGAAGATCTGCCCAGCGACAATGTCCGTTCCATCTGCCAGGACGCCGGGGGAGATATCTGGTTGGGGACTGGCAACGGGCTGGCGAGAATCCCGGCAGGGGGCAAGCTGGTTCATTACACCACGGAGAACGGTTTTTCGAGCGACCTGATCTGGCCGGTGCTGTGCGGCCGCAATGGCGGCCTGTGGGCTGGCTCCGAGGACGGGGTGCTGCACTGGTTCCGCGGGGCGGATCTGATACACCCGGCGGCCCGCCGCACCTGGCAGCTTTCATCCGCCATCCGGACGATCTTCCAGCAGAGCGACGGCACGGTATGGGTCGGCACCGTTAAGGCGCTCAGGCGCTTCAGCCACGGGCGCGTCAGTGTGCTGGGGAAGGAAGAAGGGCTGGCCCCCGGATGGGTCGCGGCGATCGCGGAACGCGCCGACGGCAGCATATGGGTGGGAACGGGATCGGGCCTTCAGGAATACCGGGGAGGGCGGTTCCTGCCTCCCATCACCAAAGCGCAGGGCCTGACAGCCACCAATGTGATGGACCTGTATGAAGACGCGGAGCGCACCCTGTGGGTTGTGGCGACGGGAGGCATCAGCCGGATATCCGGCGGCAAAATCACGGCGTACACCAAGGCCAACGGCCTGCCGGAATCGGATGTATACCAGATCCTCGAAGACAACTTCCATGACCTGTGGGTCACCAGCCGGACCGGACTGCTTCGCATTCGCCGCGCGGAACTCGATGCCGTGGCCGAAGGGCGCAAGAAAACGCTGCATGCAGATGTCTTCGGAGCGGCGGATGGGATTCAGGGCAGCAGCGATTTCAATTTCGGCTATCGCCCCTCGGCGTGCAAGCTCCGTGACGGGACGCTTTGGTTTCCGACTTACGGCGGCGTGGTGGCCGTGGATCCATCCAGGATGAGCATCGATCTCGAGCCGCCGCCGGTGCTGGTGGAGCGCGTGGCAGCGGATGACCGGCCGGCCATCGAAAACGGCAGCCGGATTCCGACCGGAAGCCACCTCGAGTTTCACTACACCGCTCTGAGTTTTCTCTTTCCGGAGCGCGTCCGGTTCCGTTTCATACTGGAAGGGTTCGACCGCGAGTGGGTGGAGGCCGGCGCGCGGCGGGTGGCGTACTACACCAATCTGCCTCCCGGCTCTTACCGCTTCCGCGTGGCCGCGTCCAATAGCGATGGCATCTGGAGCCAGTCGGGAGCCTCCTTTGCCTTTGAATTGCTGCCGCGGTTTTACCAGACCGTCTGGTTCTACCTCTTGTGCGCCGCGACCGTGGTCCTGGCCGGCGCGGGCGTGCATTATTGGCAGGTGCGCGAATTGCGCCGGCATGAGAAGCAACTTGCCGAACGCGTGGAGGAGCGCACCGCGGCGCTTCGCATGGAAGTGCTGGAGCGGCGGCGCGCCGAGGAGGGCGCCAAAGCCGCTAACCGTTCCAAGGGCGAGTTCCTGGCCAACATGAGCCACGAGATTCGTACCCCCATGAACGGCGTCATCGGCATGACCGGTTTGCTGCTCGACACCAGCCTCACTGCCGAGCAACGCGAGTACACGGAGATGGTCCGCAGCTCCGGTGAAGGCTTGCTCACCGTCATCAACGACATCCTGGATTTCTCCAAAATCGAGGCCGGCAAGCTGGTCATCGAGCCTTCTCCCTTCGACCTGCGGCTGGCCATCGAGGAAGTCGACGAAATGCTGGCTCCCAAGGCCGAGGAGCATAAGCTCGACCTGGTCCTCGAATACTCGTCCGCTGTCCCCCGCCACTTCATCGGCGATGCCGGCAGAATCCGCCAGGTGGTCACCAACCTGGTCGGCAATGCCGTCAAGTTCTCTTCCGGCGGCTGCGTGCTGATCACGGTGCATTATGAGGGCCAGCACGCCCAACAGGCCCGCATGCGCATCTCCGTCCAGGACAACGGCCCCGGCATTCCCAGAGAAAAGCTCGATCTGCTCTTTGAAAAGTTCAGCCAGGTGGATGCCTCCACCACCCGCAAATACGGCGGCACCGGACTGGGTTTGGCCATATCCAAACAACTGGTCGAGTTGATGGGAGGCTCCATCGGCGTGGAGAGCCATCCCGGTCAAGGCTCGACCTTTTGGTTCACCCTGCCGTTGACCCTGGAGGCCCAGCCCCACGCGGCCCCTGTTCCGGTGGCCGACCTGAGAGACTTGCGCGTGCTCATCGTGGACGACAACGAAGTCAACCGGCGAGTGCTGCATGAACAGATCGCAAGCTGGGGCATGCGCAACGGAAGCTTCAGCTCCGGCGAGCAGGCCCTGGAAGCCCTCCGCGCCGCCCAGCAAAGCGGCGACCCATACCACTTCGCCATCCTCGACTATCAAATGCCGGCCATGGACGGACCCGCGCTGGCTAAGGCGATCCGGTCGGACCCGGCCATTCGGAGCACTGTGCTGGTGATGCTGACCTCGGTCGGATACTGGGACGCCGTGAGACACACGGAGAGCGCTGGCATCGATGCCTGCCTGCCCAAGCCGGTGCGCCAATCGCAACTATTGAACACTCTCGCCACCGCCTGGTCCAAGAAGCTGCAAGTGGCGCTGGCCGACCCCGCCAGGCCCGCCAGCCGGATCGCGGAAATGAAGGCCGCATTGGCTGGAAGGGCAGCGGGCTGGCCGATTCGCGTGCTGGTGGCCGAGGACAACGTCGTCAACCAGAAGGTTGCCGTACGGATGCTGGAGAGACTCGGGCTTCGCGCGGACGTCGCGGCCAACGGCCGCGAGTCGGTGAGATTGTTCGAACTGCTGCCCTACGATCTGGTTTTCATGGACTGCCAGATGCCTGAAATGGACGGGTACGAGGCCACCCAAGAGATCCGGCGCCGGGAAGGGCCGGGCTGGCACGTGGCCATCATCGCCATGACGGCCGACGCCATGGCGGGCTGTCGCGAGCGATGCCTGGAGGCGGGCATGGACGACTTCATCGCCAAGCCCGTGGCCATGGATGCTTTGTTCGAGGCCCTTCGAAAATGGGCGCCCGTAAAGGAACCCGCGCTCACCGGTAACGGTACAGGGTGAAGCGCTGGATGCCCAGATGCCGCTGGACTTCGAACAGATCCGCTCCCTGCCCGGTGTCATCCCCCGCCAGCCGCATGCCGGGAACCCAGCGGCCGTTCACAAACGTGCCTTCTTCCACAGTGCCCAGTCCGGCCAGCGGCGGCCCCGGCGTATTGGGAGAAAAGGTGACCTTCACTCCGCTGCCCGCCGCGAAATACTCGTCCGGACCCGTGGCAATGAACATCGCCGCCGCGAGGGGCGGGGCTCCCGGCGGTGGTTCCCCAGGCATGAGCAAGGGCATGGTATAGCGGATCGGCCAAAACGTGACCTCCAGCGTGTAATTCCCGAGCTGGATCTTCTCCGGCGGGTCTTGCGGGCCGAGCATCACGGCCGTCATTGTGCCGTTGCCTTGGTGCTCCGAGATCAAAGGCGCCAGTTGCGAGAGCAGATCGTAAACACCGGTCAGTTCGGGAGCGTTACCGAGACGGTCCTCCCTGTCAACGCCGAACGGCGAGAAGCCGATGGCGTCGTGGCGTCCAAAGGCGTAGAGCGCCCTGGCGGCGCTGGTCGGCCCAACCCCCGTTTCGGGTATGAATAGCGGGTTCCCGGATTGGGTGTACTTGGCGCAAAACGCCGCGAAGCGGGCTCCGTCGGCATAAGCGTCGGGTGAGAGTATATCGATTCGCGGCGCCCCGGCTCTCCACACATCCATCAGGTCGTCCCGAGGGCTAACGCTCTGTCCTCTTCGGGGTTGGGATCCGTTCCGGGAGTCGAAATTGTCCGGCGCTGCGTTCACGTACATCGGTATCGGGTACTCGGCTTTACCCGCTGCGGCCACCCGGCCAACGTGGCGCGCAAAGTTCCAGGCCATGAAAATGTCATCGGTCCAGACGCCCTTACCAAACACTTCTTCCCAGGTTCCGGATGTCTTGAAGCCGGCCTTCTCCCACCCCTGGCGAAACTCCGGAATCAGGGTCTCCTTGTGCTGCTGAAGATAGTCCATCAGCTCCTTCGGCACCGGTCCCGCGTAAGCCTGATTGGCCGCGGGCGAGCGGTCGCGGGTGTCCTTCTGCATTCCTATTTCGTTTTCCACCTGAATCATGATGACCGTGTGCTGCTGGCCATCCACTGCCTTGACGTGCCGCATCAGGGCTGCAAAAGCGCGGGCATCGGCGTCCCGCGTGGCATCGCTGAGGGGGCTGAGCAGCTCGATGCTTGTACCCCCGGCGATCTGAGCGCGCGGGAACCGCTCGAAATCCTTCTTCACCCAATCGGGCGGGTAGCTGGAATTACCGTTCTTCCAGCTTCCGAACCATAGAAGCACGAGATGCAGGTTGTAGCTATGTGCGTCGCGGATCACGCCGTCCAGCACGCTGAAGTCGAATTTGCCTTCCTGGGGTTCGATCTGCGCCCAGGAAACACCCGCCAGAAGGGTGTTGAATTTGGACGCGGCGAGCTTAGGCCATATGGGCTTCATGTGCTCCACGCTGGTGGCACTGTTGTTGCGCAGTTCTCCCGCCAGCGCCAGGAACGGCTTGCCGTCCACGATCAGTTGCGTGGCGGTGCCCTGCTTCCGTAAATGAGGGATGTCCGAAGCAGGCGTGCTCGGGACAGGATTGCTTTGGCCCTGGCCCGCGACCAGGGCGAGGGGGCACACGAGAGTGGCGCAAAACAACATTTGAAGTTTCATGATGGTTTCCTTGACCTGAATCTCCTCTTGGGATTTTCGGCCCGCATCACTATACCACCAACGGCGAAGGAGGGCGGCTGGGTGTACAGTCGCATAAGGAGCCGGGAGTCTCAAAGTTCCGGCTAAGGAGAACATTTATGTCGAATTCTAATGTGGGCATTCAGCGGCGGAACATGATTGGGATGGTGGCCGGCACGGCCGCTCTCGGATCGTTTCTGGCCGATCGGTCCGCCGGCGCCCAATCACCCCAACCCGGCGGCGTAAACCGGAATTCCGCACCCAGCCAGTTGCGCATCACTGACATGCGGGCTATCCGCATCGCCACCAATTTCGATTATCCGATTATCCGGATCGACACCAACCAGGGCGTTTACGGCCTCGGCGAGGCCCGCGATGCGGGCAACGAAGGCATGGCGCTGGTGCTCAAGCCACACATCGTGGGCAAGAACCCTTTGAACATCGAGCCCATTCTGGATAGCGTCCGCAATTTTGCCAACCAGCGCCGTTTCGGCGGCGGCTACAGCGCGTTGGATATGGCCTTGCACGATATCTCGGGCAAGGTATTTGGCGTGCCGGCCTGGCGGCTGCTCGGCTCCCAGTACCGCAATCGCGTGCGCTGCTTTTGCGACACGGTGGAAATCGACGATCCCAAAACGCACGCCGCCCGGATGTTGGCCCGCAAGAAGATGGGGTTCACTTTTTTCAAGATGGACCTTCGGCCCTGGATGATCCGAAAAACGCCCGGAGCAGTGAGTACCCGCGGCTTGGCCACCGCCAAGGGACTCCAGATCTACGGCGAGCATCTCCAGGCCGTGCGCGACGCCATCGGCTGGGACCAGCCTCTGGCGGCTCACCACTTCGGCCCCCTGGATGTCAAAGACTCCATCCGCCACGCCCGCGCTTTCGAACAGTATGAACTCGCCTGGGCCCAGGATCTTCTCCAGGTGGGCACCCTCAACACCGGGGACGCTCCCCGGAACTGGCGCGCCTACAAGGAGATTAAGGCGGCAACCGTCACGCCCATCAGCGCCGGCGGAAGCCTCTTCGGCCTGGAGGAGGGCTTCCGGCCCTTCATCGAAAACAACGCCGTGGACATCATCGGGCCGGACCCGCTGGGGGTGGGAGGCATGCGCGAGACCAAGCGGATTTCGGACCTGGCCTCCATGTACGGGATCCCCACTTTCATCCACTTTGGTGGCTCGCCCGTGGGCTGCATGGCATCCGTGCACGTGATTTCCACGCTTAAGGACTTCGTTGTGATGGAGAACCACGCCGTCGATATCCCGTGGTGGGGCGACCTGGTAGCGGGGCCGGCCAAGCCCATCATTCAGGATGGCTACATCGCCGTGCCCGATGCCCCGGGCCTGGGCGTGGAACTAAACGAGGAAGTGTGCCGGGCGCACCTTCGGGTTCCCGGATACTTCGAGCCAACGCCGCAGTTCGATAACTACATTCTCGACGAATTCAGAACCGGCGGTCCCTATCCGCACCTGGACGGGGATGGCAAGCTGGTAAACACTCCCCAAACGGCGTGATGCCGTTGTCAATTGTTATCTCTGGCCGCGGCCCGTCTGCACCGGCCCCGTGTGTTCGTCGAGGTCGTTGACCGGGTTTCCCTCTGCGTCGAGGTGCGGGTACTGGCTGTGCACATGACCCCCGATCATCGCCTTGTCATACATGGTCGTGGGCGCAAAGTAGCCGTCCGGGACCGGGTATCCGGTCGTCACCAGGTGCTCTTTCACCACCGCCTCGTTCAGCTCCACTCCCAAGCCGGGGGTGTCGGGAACGCTCTGGTACCCATCGTGTTCGATGATCGGCTTCTTCACCCCCGTCACCAGGTCCTGCCACCAGGGGATATCCACCGCGTGGTACTCCAGCACCATGAAGTTCCGGATGGTCGCCGCGAAGTGCGCACTCGCCAGTTGCCCTAGCGGGCTGTTGGCCATATGCACCGCGCATTGCATGTTGTTGGCCGCCGCATAGTCCGCGATCCGCTTGCATTCGATCATTCCGCCCGAACACGTCACGTCCGGGTGCAGATAGTTCACCGCATCGTTATCGATCAGGAATTTGTAGCCTTCTTCCAGCCCGAACAGATTCTCGCCCGTCAGGGTGGGAGTAGTGGTCGAGTGCGTGATCTCTCGGAAGCCCCGCCAATCCGTGGACGGGATGAAGTCTTCCGCCCAGGCCAGGTGGTAGGGTTCAAATGCCCGGGCGTAGCGGATGGCGTCCTTCACGGTCAACCGTCCAAAGTGATCGGCTGCCAGCGGAGGCTCCCAGCCGATGCCGTCGCGAACGCCCTGGATGATCTCGCACATGTATTTCAGGCCCAGGTCGGTGGCCACTCCCCGCGAGTCCACGGCATCCTTCTTGTCCGCCACCATGGTGGTGTACAAGTCCATCTTGAAGAACTTGAAGCCGCCGTCCCGCTGGCGCCTCCTCATGCGCTCCCCGTAGATTTTCGGATCGGATATTCCCGTGGTGTCGCAATAGACCAGCACGCGGTCCCGCAGCTTGTCGCCCAGAAGGCGCCACGCGGGCACACCGTAAACTTTGCCCGCCACGTCGTGCAGCGCAATATCGATGGCGCTGTATCCGCCGCTGCCCGTATATCCGCCGGTGCTCGATCCCTGGGAAGTGTACATGCGAATCCCGCCCAGGATGGCATCGATTTCCAGGGGATTCTTGCCCACCACGAAAGGCTTCAGCAGCAGCGCCTGGCTGACCATGTCGTTGCAGAAGACCTCGCCCAAGCCATAGACGCCCTGGTTGGTGTCGATCCGTATGATCGGATAGTCGTAATTCGACGCGATCGTCACGCCGCGAATATCGGTGACCTTCAGATCGCTCGGCGATGAATTCCGGTTGGGGCCGTTCTGTCTTGCCTGGGCGCTGAGTTCCCCCTGCGTGGCTTGGAATAGCGGGCCAAACGTGCTCACGGCCGCCGCGGTCTTCAGCAGGCTGCGCCGGCTGATTCCGGTTCTTCTCTTTGGACTCATTGCAATTTCTCCTTTGGTCTGGGTTCAGGTGCGCCACGTTCAGTGTATGCGACCTGCGACGGGAATTCCAGCCCGAATTCAGGGTGGGATTGCGGATGGCATCCTGAAGTTGTACTGTAATTGTGCGGAAGCCCAAGCATCAGGAGGCTTGAGATGACGACGAGTTATAGCCGAAGACAATTGCTTGCGGGACTGGGCGTGGTTACGGGAGCGGCAATTGCCCTGAAGCCGCCGCTAGCAGCCGCGGCGCCTAAGCCCATGCGCGGCATTTTCCCCATCCTGGCAACCCCATACACCGCGGCCGGCGGCGTGGATTTTGAGGACATGGCCCACGAAGTGGAGGTTTTCGAAAAATGGGGCGCCCACGGCATGGCTTGGCCGCAGCATGCCAGCGGCTACCCCGGCGGCGTCAACAGGGAAGAGCGCCTGCGCGGCATGGAAGTCGTCGCCAAAGCGGCCAAGGGGCGCAAGCCCGCTCTGCTGCTCGGCGTTCAATCCACCAATACGGAGCAGATGCTCGAGTTCGCCCGCAAAGCCGAAGAACTGGAGCCGGATGGCCTCATCGCCATGCCCCCGATGGAGGCCAAGTCGATAGAGGATTACCGCACCTACTACAGGGCGTTGGGCAAGTTGGCCAGGCGCCCGGTGTTCATTCAAACCTCGGGCGGGGCTCAGGGGATCGATCCCTCGGTCGAGTTTTTGATCGATCTGGTCAAGGAGTTCCCGAATCTGGGTTACATCAAGGAGGAGGTCGCCCCGGTAAACGACCGTATGAAGGAGTTGATCAAGGCGAAGCCACTGATGAAGGCGGTATTCAGCGGCGCCAACGGCTACGGCCTCACTTACGAGATGCGTTTTGGCGCGGATGGCGACATGCCCGAGGCTCAGTTCACCGACGTATACGTGGCCGCCTGGGATCTATACCAGTCCGGGCAGAAGGAGAAGGCGCGCACGGTGTTTGCCAGCCTGCTGCTGATGCTCAACGAAATGCGCCAGTTCGCCGGCGTGCCGCAGTACATCATGAAAAAGCGCGGCGTCTTCAAAACCATGGTGGGCCGTGGGCACGACGGCAAACGAACGGAAGTCCATCTCAAGCCGGAGGAGACGGCCGAGATCGACTGGAACTTCGAAGCCATGAAGCCGTATCTGAAGGTTTAGGCTAGAACTTCTTCAGCTCTTCGATCAGCGCGCCGATTCCCTTCGTGCGGTACAGGTCGGAGAGCCGCTGCTCTTCGTTGGAAGGCGGCAGCACCTTCAGCAGGAGAGCGTTCTCGAGGTTCTGCCGGTTGGGTACCCACACCTTCCCATCGGCGAATTCCACTTCGCTGACAAAGCCCGTCATGCCCTGTATGCTCACCGGTTGCCCGCTGCGCGAAAACCGCAGCGCGGTCTCCTGCAACACGCGCGCCGTGCGCCCCGGCGGCAGGTAGAGCGCCGGATCGGCGGCCGGCAGCGATGCCGCCATGTATTGCTGGCCTTTCTGATCGCTCACCAGCCAGCCCAGTTCCACGTACTTTATGGTCTTGCTGGATTTGTTCAGCACCTCGATGCGCGGGGCGCGCACTTCATTTCCGGCAAGCTGCGCCCATCCCTCCACCGGCTCCACGGGCGCGTCGGGGAACTTCAGAAAAGCGAACTGCTCCGTGCGCTCGGCGCCCGCCGCAGCGGAGGAAACCGCCGGCCCGCCGCGGGCCACGCGCACATCCAGTTGCGGGCGCTCGGCCTGGCGCGCCAGGCTTTCCATCAGCTCGTGGCGCAACCCGTCCGCTCCGTTTTGCGCCAGCACGCGCTTAAAATGTTCGCGATCGCGCTGCGCCTCCATTTCCCAGGCGGTCATGGTGCGCCGCGAGTTCAGCCGGTCGGGGCCATAGAAGGAAAGGTCCTGGAACAGCACCCCGTCCAGGTTCACTTCCACCAGCGGTCCGGCCGCCGCCTGCGTGGGCCGCACCAGTTGCATGTCGATTCGAACCGGGAAGGCTTCGCCCGGTCCCACGTTCAGGCTGGGGTACGCCACCGACCCTTTCCCGCCCAGCGTCACTTCCTGCGCCACCACCCGCAGCGTCACCCCGTGTATGCGGCTGGCGCTCAGGTTGCGCAGCGTCAGCGACATGTGCAGGTCCAGCACCAGGGCCGCCCCGCGAGCCGTGGCGCGCGATTCGCCGGTCGCCACATTCAGCACCGCCACCGGCGAATCCTTGGCGAAGTTGATACTGATGGAGCTGCGCGGATCGAGCGGAACATCCTGCGCCAGCACGCTCACCGCGCCCAGGAGTCCCAGGACCGCCAGCCGCATTCGAGTTTCAATCCGCATAAACGTTATTGATCGTTACGTAGCCCGTTTCGGGATCCACGTAACGAGCCCTCATGGAGCCTTGCGCGCCCACTGAGTACTGCACGTTTTGCGCGCCGGAGTGCAGCAGCCGCAGCGCCCGGCCGCCCTCTCTCACCTGAATTCCATTAGCCGTGGTCTGCACCACCACGCCATCGTAGCGGGGCGCGCCGGGCCCCGGATGCTCCAGAACCATGCCGGCAACGAGCAGCACCATCACGCTGGCAAAGGCCACCATTGCGCGGGCGCGCGTGAACAGCGGTGTTTCGCGCCAGGGCGTCTGGCCCGTCCGCACGCACTCGCCCGCCGCCAGTCCCAGCCGGATGTTGGCCTTCATCTCCGCGGCCAGCCGGTTCCAGGAAATCTCGGGGGTCTCGGCCAGCTCGGGGAGAATCGCCCGCACTCCCCGGAACGCTGCCACCTCATCGCGGCAATCCCCGCATTTCGCCAGGTGGCGCCCGGTTCTCCAGCGGGCTATCGGCCCCAGGTCCCCACCCGCGTGCAATGCTAATGTCGCCCCGTCGGGATGTTTCATCTTTCTACCGCTTCCTTCTCTCCATATAGCGCCGGAACTTGGTGCGCGCGTTGGCTATGTGCGAGCGCACCGTGGCCTTCGAACAGCTTAGCCGCCTGGCCACCTCTTCCGCCGGCAGTCCCTCCACGTCGCGCAGCATCAGCGCCGCCCGTTCCCGCGGGCTCAGCAGGCGCAAACCATCTTCCAGATAATTCCGTTCCTCGGACCGCAGCAGCGCCTGTTCGGGGCTTTCCGATTGGCTCGCCGGAGCCTCATCAATCTCGCAAAACGTGGCGCGGCCGCTGCGGCGCAGGAAATCGATGGCCGTGTTTGTCGCGATCCGCGACAGCCAATGGGCGGCCTTATGCTCGTCCTTGAGCTGCTCCTGGCGCTGCAGGGCCTTGATGAACGCTTCCTGGGTCAGGTCCTGGGCATCGGCCACGTTCCCCACAATCCGGTAAATCTGGATGAAAATCCGCCGTAAGTGCTCGGAAACAAAGCGGCTCTGCCGTTCCAGGAGTTCCAGGCCGGGCTCGACGACTTCGCTCATCGGGCTGCAAACGACTGTTTCCACGGGTTCTAACCTACATGACGCTGGAACCCGCAAAACGTGGAATCTAAAGCGGACTATTCCGCTACAGCCATTCTATCGCGCCCGCCGAAGCCTGATAAGCTTGGTGATTGGAGATCCGCGGCCCCGATAGCCTGAGACCATCATGAAACTTGCCGAACGAATGAGCCGCATCGGAGTCGAATCCGCCTTCGATGTTCTGGTACGATCCCGCGCCCTCGAAGCGCAGGGCCGCAGCGTGATCCACCTGGAGATCGGCGAACCCGATTTCCCCACTCCCCCCCACATCGTCGAAGCCGCCAAGAAGGCGCTCGACGGCGGCTGGACCCATTACGGCCCCCCGCAGGGCTATCCCGAGCTGCGGGAAGCCATCGCCGCGCACATTTCGCAGTCGCGCGGAATTTCGGTCGGACCACAGCACGTATCGGTGGTGCCCGGCGGCAAGCCCATCATTTTCTTTCCCATGATGGCGCTGCTCGAACCCGGCGACGAGGTCATCTACCCCAATCCGGGCTTCCCGATTTACGAATCCATGATCCGCTTCCTGGGCGCTAGGCCCGTGCCCATGCCGCTCGAAGAGGGCCGCGGCTTTTCCTTCGACCTCAATCTCTTTCGCGGCCGGCTTTCGGACCGCACCAAACTGGTCATTCTGAACTCGCCCGAGAATCCCACCGGGGGCGTGATTCCGCGCGCGGACATCGCCGCGGTCGCCGGAATGCTTCGCGAGCGCGACGTGATGGTGTTGAGCGACGAGATCTATTCGCGGATCTACTACGGCGACGAGGCGCCCGTATCCATCGCCGGTTTCCCCGGGATGCTGGAGAAAACCATCATCCTCGACGGTTTCTCGAAGACCTATGCCATGACCGGCTGGCGCATAGGCTACGGCGTGATGCCGGAGTGGCTGGTGGACGCGGTGAGCAAGCTCATGGTGAATTCGAACTCCTGCACCGCCAGCTTCACGCAGCGCGCCGGCATCGCCGCACTCGCCGGACCGCAGGATTGCGTGGCCGCCATGGTGGCCGAATTCCGCCGCCGCCGCGACGCATTCTGCCCGGGCCTCGACCAGGTTCCGGGGTTCCGCTGCGCGCATTCGGGCGGCGCTTTCTACGCCTTTGCCAACGTGACCGGCACCGGCATCCCCTCCAAAGAGCTGGCCGGCTACCTGCTGGAGGAAGCTGGCGTGGCGTGCCTGAATGGCGGCAGTTTCGGAGAACATGGCGACGGTTACATCCGCTTCAGCTACGCCAACTCGCTGCCCAACCTGATGGAGGCAGTGGAGCGGATCAAGAAGGTTTCCGTGCGCTGGGAAGCCGCCACGGTAGCGCAGCGATAGTCATTTCTACCGCAGCGTCACGATGGTGGCGCCCCATCCTCCCGCTTCGCCGGGAGCGTCCCGGAAATCGGCCACGAACCCTGTGCGCGACAGGATCGCGCGCACCATCTCGCGCTGCACCCCTATGCCGCGTCCGTGGATGATCCGCAGCGCCTTGAACCCCAGCCGGTGCGCTTCTTGCAGGTATTCCTCCACCACCTCCTTCACATCGCGCGGCGGAATGCTGTGCAGATCGAAAACGTCGGTGACGGGAATGCGAATTGGCTCCTGCCAGGGATCCATGGATTCTCTCTATATAAACCAAAGGCCCGGTCAGCCGAAGCCGACCGGGCCGAATGCCATCGCCGCTACTGCGCGCACCTGGTGCTAAGCGACCTGCTGTGACCGATACTGGCTCAGGATCGCTTCCATCTGATCTTTCAACCGAAGCTTCAGCTTCTTCAATCGCGTCTCCTCCAACTCTTCTTCATAAGTCAGATGGGGAAGCGATTCCAGCGTTTCCAGCTTTCTGGCAAACTCTGAGTGCTGGCTGGCAAGCCGGCGAAACTCCTCGCTTGTTTCCATCAGGTGCGCTTTCAACTCTTCCTGTGCGTTCCGTTCCATATTGGGCAATTCCTCCCAAGAGGTTGGCGCGCCGAGCCGGTCGGTTACGAAACAAGGCTCGGTGCGTAATCTCGTAACGTTTTTGAAACAACGGCATCACCGTCTAAGGCCACCTTAACATGAATGAAACTTCATAACAATAGCCGCTTCGGGTGGTTCCTGGTAGTACCCTCCGCGCAAGCTAACTTCTTGAAATCCCATGTGATTATAGAATTCGCGGGCGGCCCGATTGGATTCCCGGACCTCCAGGTACACCACCCCCGGAGATTCCCCCAGCAATGACTCCACCAGCTTGCGCCCCACTCCCTGGCGGCGGAATCCCGGAGCTACCGCCAGGTTCAGCAACTCGCTTTCACCCTCCGCGACGGTGCGCGACACCAGGAAGCCCGCCACCTGAATTCCGCAGACCGAAACGCGGAAGTCGTACCGCAGGTAGTCGGAGACGTCCCACTGGGCAGCCTCGGGGCTGGCCGCCTGGATGCCGGCGACTTCGGCCAGGTCGCCTGGTCCGCCGCGCCGGATTACCCCGCTACATCTTGGGAGCGTAGTACCCACGCCGGACGTTCACCAGGATGTTCTTGCGTTCCCTCACCCGCACATCGATTACGTGGAAAAGACCGTCGGTAACCAGCGGCTCGGGCCGGTAGGAGATGCTGTACTGATGGCGCAGCTCGTTGGCGATGTTTTCGAACGACTGGTCCAGGTCCTCCACCTTGAATGGGAAGAAAGCTCGCCCGCCGGTTTCCTGCGCGAGGTACCTGAGGACCTTATCGCCGTCGGTTTCAATGCGCGTGATTCCGTTGGTCGAGATGGTGTATATCACCACGTCGGCCTTCTGCGCCATTTCGAGCGCCTGGTCGCGCGTGTAGCGGCTCTGGTTGTCGTCGCCGTCGCTGACGATCACGATGGCGCGCCGGAACTTATACCTCGGCTGGTCCTGCGAGAGCTTGTCGCGGCAAGCGAAGTAGATGGCATCGTACAGCGCGGTTCCACCGCCGGGACGCAGGTTGCGGATCGCGGCCGTCAGCTTGTCGGTGTCGTTGACCAGGTCCGATACCAGTTCCGCCGAAGTGTCGAAGCTCACCACCAGGGCCTTGTCGAGGTCGGTGCGCATCACGCTGTCGACGAACTGGCCGGCGGCCTCCTGCTCGAACTTGAAGCGTTCCCGGACGCTGTTGCTGGTGTCGATCAGAATGCCCAGGCGCAGGGGCAGGTCGGACTCCGCCGCGAAGTCCGAGATGGTTTGCCGCCGCTTGCCTTCCATGATTTCAAAATCGTTCTTATCGAGGTCGGTGATGAAGCGGCCTTTCTTATCGGTGACGGTGAAAAGCAGGCTCACGCGCGTGACATCGACCTGAATACGGGTGGGCTCGTCGCTCTGAACGATCTGGCCGGCGGCCCATGCGGCGATAGCCAGCACGCCCGCCGCCAATGGCGCCCAAATCTTCATAGTCCGATTATAGCGTGGGGGTGTGGACCGCGCCTCGCCCCCGGTAGTGCGCTAAATGTGTGCGCTTGGGAAAAAATCGGACATATCGCAAATTGCAATACTTCGGATGGCTTGCGAACGATCCTTGGCGGGCCTAGGCTGGGGGAATGTCGCTGGTTATCGTTGTCCAAGCACTTCCGTATCTCCCGCACATGTGGCACTCCATTTTGGCTGGGGCTTCGTTGGCTGTGTCGAGTCGCGGCACTACTGGATTCGCTCTTCTTTGTGGGTTCGTCTCTTGGCTGTACGAGTGCTTCTCCAGAGAAAACGGAGTGCGGCCCATGCTGAAGAATTGGCGTGCCCTTCTGAAGAGTGCTGCAATCGGACTAGGAATATGGCTGGCAGTAGTGGCATGGAACTCCTCCCAAGCCTATAAAGTATTCTCCCAGCCGCAGCAACTCGACATTACTTGGCTACAGCGAACAGGGGGTTTGGAAGTCATTCCCGGCGCTACGACACAAACAATTACGCCTGCATACCTGCGAGATCGCAAAGAGTACACCGTCGAATTAGACAGCTCTAAAGGAAATATTGTCCCGTTCTCGTTTGCAGTGCTTTTCCAATTGCCTTTCCCAGTAGAGGGGTGGAAGGCGGACTTGAACGGCGTGGGTGGTCTAACTTTTTTACCTGTCTCTTCTTTTCCCGTAGTTATCGCAAGTCCTAATGCTCAGATCTCCGGCCCGCGCCTGCATAGACAATATATGTTGTCAGTTCCTTACATGCCGCCAACTGGAAAAATCAGGATGCTGTTGCTAATGAATCATAATCCACAGGCGACTGTGATCCAGATCGGAAAGCCCACGCACAAGCCTCCTCCCGTATTTCCCTCAATGCCATTACGAGGGGCACTGTACGAGTATCTGCATGTATACATATCCATATTGTATGGAGGACAAGTGTTGAACCGAGAAACTTATGCGCCACTTACAGTCTCTAAAGAGAAGACTATAAGTCTTGGCGCATTTAGTCAGCCGCCGAAGCATCTACATATAACGACCGATGTTGTTCCATGACAATAGCAGTAGCAGAGATGGATCTACGCAACGCGCGACCCCAGTAGGGCGCTCACGCAGCCTCCAGCAATTCCCGCGTCGTCCACATGTGGTTTGTAATGCCGGCGGCCATGGCGGGTTTCATGCGAAGCGTTTGGTGGCGGCGCACGAAGTTGTACCAGGCGAAGTGAAAGCGGTAGGCAGCCCACAGGTTTTCCCATTTCTTGCTGAACGCGTTCGTCAGCCGGGTCATGCGGCGCATCTGCATCCGAATCGCGAGACCCTGACGTTCGACGTGGGATGTGCAAATCTTGACGGGGTCCGGGTCAGGTAGTGCGCAAAATGTGTGTGCCTAGGGTTTTTTGCATTCGTGGCCTCGAAAGGTCTTTTACGAAGCTCTATTATTGCGAACCGCGATGGCGGACTGTTAGCCAAACAAGCGCCGCCTGGCGAGAATGAGACCTGAGGCCAACGCGAAAAGCGCAAGAGAAGACGGCTCCGGTGTTGTTATCAGTTCGTACTTGGTCCCGGACGCAGCCGTTATGGAGGCGGGGATGATTGCGCCCGCAGAGTTCAGAGCCTCAATGTACTCCAAATCGATAAAGCTATTTGGGGCCATGTCATTGCTATTGGACAGATAGACCGTTCCAGATATTGACGCCATTATGGGCATCGCCACGCCAGATGTAAACGGCAGAGTTTGGACAAAAGGCAGGCTGGGGCATCCGTCCACCGTGACGTAGCCGTTAATGTCGAACTCTGACACAGGCTTACACCCTTCGGTGTCGAAGTACCACCAAAGCAGATCCAGAACGCCGCCGCCGGCCGGAGCCGTGACGGTGATGCTGTCGGTGAAAGCTGTGTAGGAATCTCCCTGAAAGTAGCAACACCCGTCGGAGGCGAGGCTTACACTCCCGTAGGAGGCCCAGGCCTGGACAGACATCGCGTTGAACGCGCACTCCGCGAAGGTCGTTCCGCCCACTACACAGTCAATTTCAACCCAGTTTCCGCTGGCGTCGATGTAAGAAAAAAAACCCCCAACGCCTGTGTTTAGGTCAGCCCAAGCCGAACATGGAGCCAGGGCCAGGAGCAGTACCAATAGCCGCTTCGCCATTTGCTTTTCCTCCTGCCATCGGAGACACAACCCACTTCGATGGCGGTTCCGAACAATCAGTAAAACTCAGCACGTGGGTGGCCAATATCAAGAATCAACAGGTTAGCCGGGTCGAGATTCAACAATTTTGGGTTTTTTATCCTAAATTCTGGGAGTGTTTGCCAAAGTAGCCGCTACCGAAGCGTCCGAGCCGAAAACTGGGGATACGCCTGGGAAAGCGTGCTAAAGAGGGAAGCGTGCCGAGGGCAGATCATAGAAAATCATAGCGCCTCCCATACTCTTCAACGCTGATGCGAGCTTCGCACACATTTAGTTAGCGCACTACCTCGCCCCTACTCCAGCCCTTCCATCCACTCTTCCAGCTCGGCAGGCAGCGGCGATTCGACGGCGATCTCCTCCCCTGTGGACGGCTGGTGGAAGCGGATCCGGCGGGCGTGCAGAAAGTACCGGCCCAGCGCCGGCCGGCCCTCGACCTTGGCCGGCGCGCCGTACAGCGTATCGCCTGCTACGGGGTGGCCGATGCTCGAGAGGTGCACCCGGATCTGGTGCGTGCGGCCGGTGCCGATCCTCACTTCGAGCAGCGTGAACCGTTCAAACCGCCGCAACACGCGGTATTCGGACCAGGCCGCGCGCCCTTTGTCCAGCCGCGCCGTCATGCGCGTGCGCCGCACGGGGTCGCGCGCAATAGGACGTTCCATGCGCCCGCTCTCGCGCTTCACCTGGCCGTGCACCAGCGCCAGGTACACCTTCTCCACCTGCCGGCCCGCGAATTGCGCCGCCAGCCGCCGATGGGCGTCGTCGTTCTTGGCCACCAGCAGGACGCCGCTGGTGTAACGGTCGAGCCGGTGCACGATGCCCGGCCGCAGCGCGCCCGCCACCCCGGAGAGCGCGTCGAAACGATTGAGCAGCGCGTTGACCACGGTTCCGGAGTGGACGCCGGCGCCGGCGTGGACCACCATGCCCGCCGGCTTATCGATGGCCACCACATCCCGGTCTTCATACAGTACGGCCAAGGGAATGGCTTCCGGCACGGCGCGGAGCGGCGGAGCTTCGGCCGGCTCGACGTCAATGGCTTCACCCGCACGCAGCGCGTGCGAAGACCGCTTTCGGACGCCGTTCACCAGCACGCGGCCCGTCTCAATCCACTGCTGAATCCGCGAGCGGCTGTATTGCGGCAGCCGTTGGTGGAGCATCTGATCCAGCCGCTTGCCGGCTTCGTGGGGTTCGGCTGAGAGGCGCACGAGCGGGAATCGACCTATCTATTCATCCGAGTCTTCCGCACCCGATGAGGTCGCGGCTTGCTCCTCTTGCCACTCGAGCCCCGGCGTTTTGTCCTCGGATGCCAGATTGCGGCGGTCATAGAACTGCACCCGGCAGTAGCGGCAGTGATACAGCTTGCCTCCCACCAGCCGCTCCAGAAAATTCAGAAAACCGGTGTGCGGCGGATCGATGCGGTCACGCGATTTCAGCCGGGTTACGCGGAGGGTCCCGCAAAGCGGGCAACGGCAGTATGGACCGAAATGGTGCATGTAGCGGCGCGGATAGAACTTCTCCACGTCGCAATCGCGGCATTCATAAATCGCCAGGTAACCGAAGCGCTCGAAGAATGTCCTGTGGACGTGCCGCATCCGCCCGCCGCACTGCTCGCACTTCACCATTTCCTGGCCTAATTTATAGCGCAATTTGCGGAACCGGCACAAGCCGCGCCACAATGGAAGGATCGCCCTTTCCATCCGTAGATCGCTATGCTGGACCGGATCACCGTGCATGGCGCGCGCCAGCACAACTTGAAGAACATCGATGTCGAGATTCCCCGGAACACCTTTACGGTGATTACCGGACTCAGCGGCTCGGGCAAGTCGTCGCTGGCGTTCGATACCATCTACGCCGAGGGCCAGCGGCGCTATGTGGAGACGCTCTCCACTTATGCGCGCCAGTTCCTCGACCAGATGGAGCGGCCCGATGTCGATTCCATCGACGGTCTCAGCCCCGCCATTTCCATCGAGCAGAAGACCACCAGCCGCAGCCCGCGTTCCACCGTCGGCACTATCACCGAGATCTACGACTACCTGCGCCTGCTGTACTCCTCCATCGGCACGCCGCACTGCCCGGTGTGCGGCAACCAGATTTCCCGCCAGACCACCGAACAGATTCTCCAGCACGTGCTGGCGCTCAAGCCCGAGGACCGCATCATGGTGCTGGCGCCGGTGGCGCGCGGCCGCAAAGGGGAGTACAAAAAGGACCTCGAGAAACTCGCCCGCCAAGGCTTCGTGCGCGCGCGCATCGACGGCGTGCTGCGCTCTCTGGACGAAGACATTGTGCTCGACAAGCGCAAGAACCACACCATCGAAGTCGTAGTCGACAGGCTGCTAGTGAAAGCGGGGATCGAGAAACGCCTGGAGGCTTCCATCGATACCGCTACCAGGCTGGCCAACGGGCTGGTGCTGGTCGCGGTGGTGAACGGCGAGGAGCGTCTCTATTCGCAGAAACTGGCCTGCACCCAGTGCGGCGCCAGCATTCCCGAGCTCGAGCCGCGCTCCTTCTCGTTCAACAGCCCCTACGGCGCCTGCGAGGAATGCCACGGGCTGGGCAGCAAGTGGACCTTCGATCCGGCCAAGGTGGTGGTGGACCGTTCCCGGCCGCTGCTCGATGGCGGTCTCGGTCCGGGCGCCGGTTCCTGGTCCATGCGCCAGCGGCTCGAGGAATTCGCGCGCCGCTCGCGCGTCAATCTCCAGAAACCCTTCGAAGAGCTTCCCCAAGAGACGCGCGCCCTGCTGCTCGAAGGCGGCGCCGGGTTCCAGGGCATTCTGGGAACCTTGAGCGAGCTGTACGAGGGGTCCACCGACACCTACCGCGAGTGGCTCACCGAATACATGTCGCCGGTGGAATGCCCCGCCTGCCGCGGGCGGCGGCTGCGGCCCGCCAGCCTGGCCGTGCGCGTGAAAAACTTTTCCATCGCGGAGTTCACGGCGCTTCCGGTGGCGCGCGCGCTGGTGGCCGTGCGCAACTGGGAGCTCAACGACCGCGAGGCGCAGATCGCCGGCCGCGTGCTGGATGAAATCCGCCGCCGTCTCGAGTTTCTCTCCGCCGTGGGGCTCGACTACCTGAGCCTGGAGCGCTCCGCCGCCACGCTCGCGGGCGGAGAGGCACAGCGCATCCGGCTGGCCACGCAGATCGGCTCCAAACTGCGCGGCGTGCTCTACGTGCTCGACGAGCCCTCCATCGGCCTCCATCCGCGCGACAACGGCCGCCTCCTCGACACGCTCCAGCAGCTCCGCGATATGGGCAACACGGTCCTGGTGGTGGAGCACGACGCCGAAACCATAGAGCGGGCCGATTACGTCATCGACCTGGGCCCCGGCGCGGGACGCCTGGGTGGGGGCCTGGTGGCCGCGGGCACTCCCGCCGCCATCGCCCGGGATTCCGGCTCGCTCACCGGCCGCTACCTTTCGGGCGCGCTCGAAATCGCCATTCCGCCGGTGCGCCGCCCGCCGGGGGAAAAGAAACTGGTAATTCGCGGCGCGCGCCAGCACAATCTCAAGAACATCGATGTGGAAGTGCCGCTGGGCCTTCTCACCGTGGTGACGGGCGTTTCCGGCAGCGGCAAATCCACCCTGGTCAACGAAATCCTCTACCGCGCGCTGGCCCGCGAAATCTACGGCTCGCACGAAGAACCCGGCGCCCACGACGCCATCGAGGGAATCGCCAATATCGACAAGGTCATCCGCATCGACCAGGCGCCCATCGGCCGCACCCCGCGCTCCAATCCGGCCACCTACACCGGCCTGTTCACGCCCATCCGCGATCTCTACGCCATGCTGCCGGAATCGCGCGAGCGCGGCTACAAGCCGGGGCGTTTCAGCTTCAACGTGAAGGGCGGCCGCTGCGAAGCCTGCCAGGGCGACGGTCTCAAACGCATCGAAATGAATTTCCTTCCGGACGTGTACGTCACCTGCGACGTCTGCCGCGGCCGCCGCTACAACCATGAGACCCTTCAGGTGAAGTTCAAGGGCCACTCCATCGCCGACCTGCTGGATGCCACCGTGGAAGAGGCCTTGCCCCTCATGGAGAACCTGCCGCAGATCCGCGCCAAGCTGCAAACGCTCCACGACGTGGGCCTGGGATATGTTCACCTGGGCCAGTCTTCCACCACCCTCTCCGGCGGCGAGGCGCAGCGCATCAAGCTCGCCAAGGAGCTGAGCAAGCGCCAGACCGGCCGCACCTTCTACCTGCTGGATGAGCCCACCACCGGCCTGCACTTCGACGACGTGCGCAAGCTCCTGGACGTGCTCCAGCGCCTGGTGGGCCTGGGCAACACGGTGGTGGTGATCGAGCACAATTTGGACGTGATCAAGACCGCCGACTGGATCGTCGATCTGGGCCCCGATGGCGGCGAGTATGGCGGACGCGTGGTGGCCGAGGGCACTCCCGAGCAGGTCAGCCGATCGAAGAAAAGCTACACCGCCGAGGCTCTGCGAAAGGTGCTCGGCAACGGGAGGGCGTCATGAGCAAGTACTCCAAGCAACCGCTCGATTTCGCGGGCCTCAAAACCGTCCCTCTGAAGGAGCGCGGCGGCAAAGTCAAGACCGCGGACTTCGCTTCCGTTTTTCGCGCGGGCTCGGGTGTCGCCGGCTGGCTCGATTCGCTGCCCCGCATACTGGCGGGCAATTCGTTTCGCGCGGTGGTGGACGCGCTGGCCGCCGCGCGCTCCCGCCGGCGCTCCATCATCTGGGGACTGGGCGGCCACGTCATCAAGTGCGGCTTGGCGCCGGTGCTCATCGACCTGATGCGCCGCGGCTACGTCACCGCGTTTGCGCTGAACGGCGCGGCCGCCATCCACGATTTCGAAATCGCCCTGGCCGGCCACACCAGCGAAGACGTGGAAGCCGTGCTGCCGGATGGCCGCTTCGGCTCGGCCGAGGAGACCGGCCGCGAAATGAACCGCGCCATCGCCGCCGGCGATCGCGATGGGTTGGGCATGGGCGAAGCCTTGGGCCGCTGGCTGGATTCGGGGGCGGCGCCGGAGCACGCGGCCTCCAGCCTGCTGCTCCAGGCGTACAGCCAGGGCACTCCCGTGACCGTCCACGTGGCCATCGGAACGGATACGCCGCACACCCATCCCGCCGCCGATGCCGCCGCCATCGGCAGCGCCTCGCACCACGATTTCCGCCTGCTCGCGGCGTACGTCGCGGACCTGAACGAAGGCGGGGTTTACCTCAATGTGGGGTCCGCCGTGGTGCTCCCCGAAGTGTTCCTCAAAGCCGTCTCCGCGGTGCGCAACCTGGGCCATCCGCTGGCCAACTTCACCACCGCGGATTTCGACTTCCTGCAACACTACCGCCCGCGCGTGAACGTGGTGGAACGCCCGCACGTCCGTTCCGGCGGCGCCGGATATGCCATTACCGGCCACCACGAATTGATGGTCCCGCTGCTGGCGGCCGCGCTCATCGAAAGGGATTCATGAGCCAGGAGCAGCCCCCCGAGGCGCCCCCGCCGCAGCCCGAGCATTACCCCTTCTGGGGTTACCTCGATCTGCTCTTCTTTGCGGGCCTGGTGATTCCCAGCATGTTGATCGGTTGGGCGGTGGTGAAGGCCGGGATGTTTCTGTTTCACATCCACTCCCTTCGCGTGTCCGAACTCCTGTCCGAGCAGTTTCTGGGCTACGGCATTTTGTTCGGCGGGCTGGCGCTGATGTTGCGCACGCAATACCAGCGTCCCTTCTGGCGCTCGCTGGGCTGGACCAGTGCGTCCCTGCCGTTTCTTTGGAACGTCATCTGCGGCCTGGCCGCCGCCTTCGTAGTGGCCGTGATGAGTTACCTGATCCACACCCCCAACGTCAGCAATCCACTTACGGACATGATGCAAGACCGCACTTCGGTGATCCTGCTCGCGACCTTCGGAGTGACCCTCGGGCCGCTGTGCGAAGAGCTGGCGTTCCGCGGTTTCCTGCAGCCGCTGCTGGTGCGCAGCCTGGGCGCAGTCCCGGGCGTCCTCGCGGCCACGATTCCCTTCGGGCTGCTGCATTTCCAGGAATACGGCAACTCGTGGCGCCACGCCGTGCTGATCGCGCTGGCGGGCGCGTCCTTCGGATGGATGCGCCAGGCGACCGGATCCACCAAGGCCGCCGCCATCATGCACGCATCTTACAACGCTCTGTTCTTCTTCGTGCTGTTCGCGCAGCGGAGAGAGCTGCCGCACATCTGGTAGTGAGTGGGAGGAGTATGCGCAACTCGATGCTGTCAGGGCTGAACCGGCAGACCCTGGAACATGCGGCCCGAACCACAGTGGCTGCGACTGTGTCTCTAGCGATCGCACGGGTATTTCGACTTCCCGAGGCGCAATGGGCCGTCATCAGCACCATGGTCGTCACGCAGTCCACCCTAGGCGCGTCGCTGACCATCTCCGGCCAGCGGTTTGCCGGCACCGCTCTGGGCGCCACCGCCGCGGCAGTGCTAGCCACTCGCTTGGGTTCGAGCATGCTGGCCTTTGCCGTGGGAGTATTCGGCCTCGGCCTGGTGTGCGGCGTCCTCCGTCTGGATCGCGCGGCATACCGCTTTGCCGGGATCACGCTGGCCATCGTCATACTCGTATCGCGGAGTAAGCCTGCCTGGATGATAGGCGCTCATCGGTTTCTTGAAGTATCCATCGGACTCGCAACCGGCCTGGTAATGACCGCGCTGTGGCCGGAACGGAACCGCCCGCCGTCTGCGAGGGCCGCTGGTGGCGCCACGTGACAGTCATTAGGATACTGTGAGAGGGCGGGCTTTTACGGTGGTAGAGACAATCCAGTGGACCGAGGCGGGCGTGGTCATGATCGACCAGACGCGCCTGCCGTTCGAAGAAAGGTACGTGACTTGCCGCACGTATAAGGAGGTCGCGGACGCCATCCGCGGCATGGTCATCCGCGGCGCGCCGGCTATCGGCGTGGCCGCCGCCATGGGGGTGGCGCTGGGCGTGCTGCACGCGGACGAGCAGCAGCTCGATCGGGAAATGGAAACCATCTGCGGCGCGCTGGCCGCCACGCGCCCCACGGCCGTGAATCTCTTTTGGGCCATCGAACGCATGCGGCGCCTGTACGCGTCCCTGCGCGACCGGCCGGCCGGCGAGATCCGGCGGCGCATGGTGGAGGAGGCGCTGGCGGTGCGCGAGGAGGATATCGCCATCAACCGCGCCATTGGCCGTAACGGCGCGGCCCTGGTGCCCGACCACAAAACCGTCCTCACTCACTGCAACGCCGGCGCGCTGGCTACCGCGGGCTACGGCACCGCACTCGGCGTGGTGCGCGCCGCCATCGAGAGCGGCAAACAGGTGGATGTCTTCGCCGGCGAAACCCGCCCGTTCCTGCAAGGCGCGCGGCTCACCGTTTGGGAATTGCAGCACGACGGCATCCCCGCCACGCTGATCACCGACAACATGGCCGGCCACTTCCTGAAATCCGGCCGCATCGGCTGCGTGGTGGTAGGGGCCGACCGCATCGCCGCCAACGGCGATGTGGCCAACAAGATCGGCACCTACTCGGTCGCGGTGCTGGCCAAGGAGAACCACGTCCCGTTCTTCGTGGCCGCTCCCATTTCCACGCTCGACCTTACGCTCGATTCCGGCGACCGGATCCCCATCGAACAGCGCGCCGCTTCCGAGGTGACGCACGTTTTCGGGACGCCGGTGGCCCCGCCCGGCACCGCGGTCGAGAATCCCGCCTTCGACGTCACGCCTTCCCGCTACGTCGGCGCCATCATTACGGAAAGAGGCGTGGCCCGCCCGCCGTATGAAGAGTCCTTGAGGAAACTGGCGGGCTGATTCCCATGTTAAGGTGGTCATAAATGCGAATTATCCTGGCCGTTCTGCTGTGCACCGGGGCGCTTCTTGCCGCCGCTGACAACCCTGGCCGCCGTGCGCCCGGCTTTGCCCTGCCCGATTCCAAGATGCAGGTCTTCGACCTGGCCGATTATCGCGGCAAAATCGTGCTGCTGGAATTCATGCAGACCACTTGCGGGCATTGCGCTCCGTTTGCCGACGTGCTGGAGCGATTGCAGCAGAAGTATGGCGACCAGGTGGCCATCCTCGCGGTGGTCAACTCGCGAGGGGACGATCAGAACAGCGTGGCGCGGTTCATCTCGGGCCATCGCATTACCTACCCGATTCTGTTCGACGCCGGCCAGATGGCGTACTCGTACCTGCGCAGCATGCGCTTCGACACGCCGCACGTTTTCCTGATCGATGCCGGCGGCACGATCAGGAACGATTGGGAGTACGGCCTGGTTACGCGCGACATCTTCGAAGGTAACGGGCTGATGTCCGAAATCGACAGCCTGCTCTCCGGCAAGGCCGCTCCGCAGAAGAAGAAGTGAGTTGGGCCGTGTCGGCATCTCCAAATAACCCCTACCGGCTGCGCAAGGCGCGCATTCAACCCGCATTGCGGCGGGCCGTCTTCCTCCTCCGCGGGGGCGACCGCCTGCACGGCCGCGACGACGAAGCTGCCGCCCGCGGCTTCCACATCCTGCTGACCGTCTTTCTGGTCTGGGCCGGGATCACGGAGTTTGTGATAGTTCCCTTGTTCGTGGTGCGCAAGGCCGCGACCGCGGGCCTCGTGCTGGTCATGGGCGGAGCCGCCCTGGCAGCCCTGGCCCTGCTTCGCCGGGGCGGAAAACGCGCCGCCGCGGCCCTGTTCCTGAGCGTCGCGTGGTGCGTGGGCGGGGGCTTTTCCCTGCTCGGTGGCGGAGTCCGCAGCGAAGGCATGGGGTTGAACATCGTTCTCATCCTCTGCGCCGGCTGGCTGCTGGGCCGCTCTGCTGCGCTCGGCTTCGCCGCCGCCACCCTCGTGCTCTCCTTTATCGAGGCCTTGCTGGAGCTCGCCGGCTACCGAGTGCCCCTTTACTTCCCCGGCCCACCCCTGGCCGTCTGGAGCCTCCATGTCGTAATCGTGGTGCTGGCCGTCGGCCCCATGCTCGCCATTCTGGAAGCCTTGCGGAAGCAGGTCTCCACTCTCCAAGAGAGCGAAGAGCGATACAAGGCCCTCTTCGACCGTTCGCTCGACTGCGTGTTCCTCGCCGATTTCGAAGGGCGCCTCCTGGACGCCAATCAGGCGGCGCTGGATTTGCTCGGCTGCCGGCGCGAGGAAATCCCCACGCTCACCGTCACGTCGCTGCTGACGGAAGATCAACTCCCGATGGTTCGCCGGAGAATCGAGGAGGTCCGTGCCACCGGGCATCAGCAGGGTCGGAGCGAGTACCGCCTGCGCCGCAAGGATGGGGGACTCGTCTTCGTGGAAACCCAGTCCTCGCTCATCTACCGCGACGGCAAGCCCTTTGCCATCCAGGGCATCGCCCGCGACATCACCGGGCGCAAGCGGGCCGAGGAGGAGAAAGCCAAGTTGCAGGCGCAGTTGCACCATGCGCAGAAGATGGAATCCATCGGGCGCCTGGCGGGCGGCGTGGCCCACGACTTCAACAACCTGCTGACCGTGATCAGTGGGTACAGCCAGTTGGCGCTCAACAAGCTGAGCGCGGCCGATCCGCTCCGGGACAGTCTGGTGGAGATCTACAAGGCCGGGGAACGCGCCGCGGGATTGACCCGGCAACTGCTGGCCTTCAGCCGCAAGCAGATCCTGCAACCGCGCGTGCTGGATCTCAATCGCGTGGTGGAGGAAATGCGGCCGATGTTGTCGCGCCTGGTAGGCGAGGACGTGCAGGTTGACATCGCGCTCAACGCGGAGAGCGGGGCGGTGTACGCCGATCCGCATCAGTTGGAGCAGGTGATTATGAACCTGGCGGTGAACGCCCGGGACGCCATGCCCAACGGCGGCAGGTTAGGGATCGAGACAGCCATTGTCGAGTGGGACGAGAGCCATGCCCAGTCGCATCCTGGGCCGCGCCCGGGCCGCTACGTCATGCTGGCGGTGCGCGACAGCGGCATAGGAATGGACGAAGCTACACGGCAGCGGATCTTCGAGCCGTTTTTCACCACCAAGGCAGCCGGCAAAGGGACCGGACTGGGGTTGTCGATGGTGCACGGCAGCGTGGAGCAGAGCGGCGGCCACATCGAAGTCGATAGCGAACCCGGCCACGGGACCACTTTCAGGATCTACCTGCCTGCACTGGCCGAAGCGGCAGCCGATGCCGGGATGCTGGCGGCCGTTCCGGCCCTGAGCGGGAAGGAGACCGTCCTGGTAGTGGAGGACCAGGAGGAGGTCCGCAGATATGCGGCTGCCGCGCTGAGGGCTCACGGCTACCGGGTGATCCAGGCGGCCAACGCCGGCGAGGCGCTGCTGGTCTGCGAGCGGGAGCGCATCGACCTGGTCTTGACTGACGTGGTGATGCCGGACTTGAGCGGTAGGGAACTGGCCGATCGGTTGGGGAAGCGCTGGCCCGGAATCAAAGTGCTGTTCATGTCGGGCTACACCGACAACGCCATCGTGCATCAGGGGGTTCTGGAGAAGGAGGCGGAGTTCATCCAGAAGCCGTTCAGTCCGGAAGAGTTGTCCATCAAAGTCCGGGAAGTGCTGCTGGCGCCGTTGAGTGGCGGCGGCGCGTCGCCCGAGCTCAGCGGTTAGGCGGCGTCATAGTGGCTCTCGCCTGGATGGCCGCGATCGCCGCTTCGGCTGCGCGCGACAGGTTGATCGGCGGCATGAACCCGAATCCACGGTCGCGCTGCGACAACGTCTCCCGGTTCGTAGCTGCAATCTTATTCAACTCCGGAATATCGGACGCGCCGCCCCAAGCGCCGATCACTAGCATGGCGTACAGCTTGTCCGGAATCTGCGGACTCGATAGCAGCCCGCGCGCAACGCCAAGCGCTCCGGCGGAATCGAGCTGGGCGAGCCGCTCCAGCGCCAGATCGCCGCTCATTCCGCCTTTCTTCGCAAGAGCGGTCAGGTACGGAAGTACCGCTGGATCGGCGTACTGGCTCAATCCCGCCACGGCATTCACAGCCACCAGCGCATTCTCGTCCGCGGCCGCCTGGCTGATGGGCTGCAGCAGTTCGGGTTTTTGGAAGCTGCCCAGCGTCCGGACCGCGGTCGCCCGCACCAGCGGCGCATCGCTCGATAGCGCCTTCTCCAAAGCCTCAACCGCCCCGGCGATCCGCAGGTTCTCGGCGGCGCAAGAGAGCAAGCCGGGATCTTCCAACGCGCGCGACAGGGCCGCTACCGCCTCGGGATCGCTTCTGCCTCGAATCGCAAAGCACGCGGACGCCCGCTGCGTGGGAGTCAGCTTGGCATCGAAGAGCTGCTGCAATGGGGTCTGGCCCGCAGCCGCGGCCGCCAACGGAGCCAGCCACAAAATCCACGGCTTCATGGTTGCCCCTTGGCCAGCGCTTTCGAAATCGCCTCGGCGTGAACATAAAATGCGGGCTCCGGCGTTTTCAGCTTGAGCGCCTTGTCCATGTACTCCCGCGCTTCGGCATAGCGGCGGTTTTTGTAAAGCGCCCACGCGAGCGCATCGTAACTGTAAATGTCCTTGCGGAACGCGAGCTCCCCTTCCGCCAGCTCCAGCGCCCGGTCCAGTTTAATATCGTGATCGGCGAACGCGAACACCAGGTTGCGGTTTGCCTTTTCC
>Ga0181518_10000204_pt1 | contig 68822 bp, 75 predicted proteins | sample PEATcosm2014_Bin_28_FD_119751 | JGI IMG/M metagenome (GOLD analysis project Ga0181518, IMG submission 119751) | Peatland microbial communities from MTU Mesocosm Facility, Houghton, MI, USA - PEATcosm2014_Bin01_60_metaG | ecosystem: Environmental > Terrestrial > Soil > Wetlands > Peat | place...
AAGAGACGCTGCCGGAAGCCGACGAGGCCGCGGCAATCCAGCCCGACGAGGTGGCGGGTTCGCTCGCCGCCGGCCGCGACGCCGTCGTCGCCGCCATCAAGCAGGCGCCGTCGCGGCCGGGCGTCTATCGCATGATCGACGGCCGCGGCGACGTGCTCTATGTCGGCAAGGCCAAGAACATCAAGAAGCGCATCGCGGCTTACGCCCGGCCGACCGGCCTCGATACCCGCATCGAACGCATGATCGCGCAGACCCGGACGCTGGAATTCGTCGTCACCCGCACCGAGACCGAGGCGCTGCTGCTCGAAGCCAACCTGATAAAACGGTTGCGGCCGCGCTTCAACGTCACGCTGCGCGACGACAAATCGTTTCCTTATATCCTGATCACCTCGGATCACTGGGCGCCGCAAATCCTAAAGCATCGCGGCGCGCGCTCGCGGCCCGGCCAATATTACGGCCCGTTCGCCTCGGTGTGGGCGGTCAACCGCACCGTCAATGCGCTGCAGCGCGCCTTTCTGCTGCGCTCGTGCAGCGATCCGTTCTTCGAAAGCCGCACCCGGCCGTGTCTGCTTTATCAGATCAAGCGCTGCTCGGCGCCATGCACCAAGGAGATCGACTATCCCGATTATGCGGCGCTGGTGCGCGAGGCCAATGCGTTCCTGTCCGGCCGCAGCAAGTCGGTCAAGGAAGAGCTCGCCGCGGCCATGGAGAAGGCGTCCGCCGCGCTCGATTTCGAGCATGCCGCGGTCTACCGCGACCGACTGGCGGCACTGTCGGCGATCCAGTCGCAGCAGGGCATCAATCCGCGCACCGTCGAGGAGGCCGACGTCTTTGCCGTGCATCAGCAGGGCGGCTTCACCTGCGTCGAAGTGTTCTTCTTCCGCACTGGACAGAACTGGGGCAACCGCGCCTATTTTCCAAAGGCCGACAAATCGCTCGGCCCGGGCGAAGTGCTGTCGGCCTTCCTGGCGCAGTTTTACGACGACAAGCCGCCGCCGCGCCTGATCCTGATCTCGCACGCCATCGAGGACCAAGCGCTGCTTGCCGAGGCGCTCGCCACCAAGAGCGGCCACAAGGTCGAAATCTCATTGCCGCAACGCGGCGAGAAGAAGGATTTGATGGCGCATGCGCTCGCCAATGCGCGCGAGGCGCTCGGCCGCAAGCTCGCTGAAACCTCCTCGCAGCAAAAACTGCTCGATCAGCTCGCGGAAACTTTCGCGCTGCCGCGTCCGCCGCGCCGCATCGAGGTCTACGACAACAGCCACATCCAGGGCACCAACGCGGTCGGCGCCATGATCGTCGCCGGCCCGGAAGGCTTTCGCAAAAAGGACTATCGCAAGTTCAACATCCGCTCGACCGAGCTCACCCCAGGCGACGATTTTGCCATGATGCGCGAAGTTTTGGGCCGCCGCTTCAAGCGGCTGATGAACGAAGCGCCGCCGCAGCCGATCCCGCCGGTCGATCCGGCGGTTGCGCTGACGCTGCCGATCGCGCTGCCGGTAGACGAGGGGGAGGAATCCCCGTGGCCGGACCTGGTGCTCATCGACGGCGGCCTCGGCCAGCTCAATGCCGCCCGCGACGTGCTCGCCGGCCTTGGCGCCGAGGTCCCCTTGGTCGCCATCGCCAAGGGGCCGGACCGCGACGCCGGGCGCGAAACCTTCTTCCTCCCGGGCCGCGACTCGTTCAAGCTGCCGCCGCGCGACCCGGTGCTCTATTTCGTCGAGCGGCTGCGCGACGAGGCCCATCGCTTCGCCGTCGGCTCGCACCGGACGCGGCGGGCGCGCGATATGCGCGAGGCCGGCCTGCAGGAGATCGCCGGCATCGGACCGACGCGCAAACGCGCGCTGCTGCATCACTTCGGCACGCTGAAAGCCATCGAGCGCGCCTCGGTCACCGACCTGATGCAGGTCGAAGGCATTAGTGCCGAAACGGCACGGCGGATTTACGAATTCTTCCATGAGGGGACGGCGTAAAAAATCGGACGGCGGCCATGCGCAAGAGTAAGGTTCCATTAGGGGCGTCGCGCAGCGACGCGCTGGCATGCGCGCCTCGGGTCTCGCGGCCGTCATGGGGCGGCGCTATGGTGCGGCCATGAATTCGACCACGACCAACGCGGAACGGCCGCGCGCCCACGCCAGCGCGCTGCCCAATATCCTGACCTATGCGCGGATCGCCGCCGTGCCGCTGGTGGTCGGCTGCATGTATTGGGAGAGCATTCTCGACGGCGGGCTGTGGCTGCGTTGGGTGGCGCTGACGATTTTCATCGCCGCCGGCGTCACCGACTTTTTCGACGGCTATTTCGCCCGCATCTGGGGCCAGCAATCCTCGCTCGGCCGCATGCTCGATCCGATCGCCGACAAGCTTCTGGTCGCCTCGTGCCTGTTGATGCTCGCCGCCGAGGACACCATCCACGGCTGGGCGCTGCTGGCCGCGGTGGTCATTCTTTGCCGTGAGGTGCTGGTGTCGGGGCTTCGCGAATATCTCGCCGAGCTGCGGGTGAGCGTGCCGGTGACGCGGCTTGCCAAGTGGAAGACCACGTTGCAGCTCGTCGCCGTCGGTTTCTTGATCTGCGGCGATGCCGGCGATGCCATCGTGCCGGTGGTGACGCAAATCGGCATTACGCTGTTGTGGCTGTCGGCTTTGCTGACGCTCTATACGGGTTGGGATTATCTGCAGGCCGGCCTGCACCACCTCACCCGGGAGGACGCGTGAAGCTTCGCTATTTCGCCTGGGTGCGCGAACGTGTCGGCAAGACGGAGGAGGAGATCGATCCGCCGGCCGGTATAGCAACCGTCGGCGAACTGGTCGCTTGGCTCACCAAGCGCGGCGAGGGCTACGCCTACGCGTTCGAAAATCCGAAAGTGATCCGCGCCGCGATCGATCACAACCACGTGCGCGCCGATGCGCGAATCGACGGCGCCCACGAGATTGCCTTTTTCCCGCCGATGACCGGCGGGTGATACATCGCTGCTATGACCACGACCATCCGCCTGCAGCGCGAGGCCTTCGATGTCGCCGCCGAAACGGCGCTGCTGACGCGCGGGCGCACCGATATCGGCGCCGTGGTGACCTTCACCGGGCTGTGCCGCGCCGACGAGAACGGCGATCCGATCGCGGCGCTGACGCTCGAGCATTATCCCGACATGGCGGAAGCCGAGATTGCCCGCCATGTCGAGGAAGCGCGCACCCGCTGGCCGCTTCTGGGCGTCACCGTGATCCATCGTTACGGCCGGATCGCGCCCGGCGAGGTCATCGTGCTGGTGGTGACCGCTTCGAGCCATCGTGAGGCGGCCTTCGCCGCTGCGTCTTTCCTGATGGATTATCTGAAAACCCGCGCGCCGTTCTGGAAGCAGGTCGAAAAAGTGTCCGGCAATACATTGGTCGACAAGATTTGGGTCGATGCCAAGGCTGCCGACGATGCCGCCGCCGAGCGCTGGTCGGAGCCACCATCGCGACGCGAAGCGGCGAAGTAAGGCGCGCGGATCGTAGCCAGCTCGATACCCGCTTATGGAAGCCAGAACGGCTGGGCAGGCCGCAGCCGCTCAAATCCTCGCGACAGGCCGATGTCGCGCAACGTCCGGTCGGTGAGACTGGAAAGCTCGGTGCGTGCATTGGCGCTGACCTGCCAGGCGGCGAAACCATGCCTCACGCGGCGCCACAGGCGAAGCGGCAATGCGTTGTTCGTGTCCATGGCTCTCTCCAAAGCTCAAGAATGTAACGTAGCAAAAAACTAAACCACCGATGCCGGGGCGCATTTGACGGCGAGCACGAAATAGCGCCTGTCCGGTCGCACCTGTGACGTACGTCACAGGTCATCTGCTTTTTGATTGGTTTCTGACTGCCGAGATCGAGCGGGGCGTCACTGGCTTAGCGCGCCCGCGCCGTTTGCCCCCCGCATTGAGCGGCTACGCCGCCTCGGCCTTGCCCTTGGGCTGCACCGTGTGGGTGTAGTCGCGCATCAGCTGCGCCGTGATGCGGCCGGGGGTGAAGGTCCAGTTGGCGATCTCGGACACCGCGGTGACCTCCGCGGCGGTGCCGGTGATGAAGCATTCCGAGAAGCTGCCCAGTTCCTCGGGCATGATGCGGCGCTCGATCACCTCGATACCGCTCTGCTTGGCCAGATTCATTGCGGTCGCACGCGTGATGCCGGCGAGGAAGCAATCGGCGATCGGGGTGTGGATCTTGCCGTCCTTGATGAAGAAGATATTGGCGCCGGTGCATTCGGCGACGCGGCCCTCCCAGTCGAGCATCATCGCGTCGGCATAACCGCGCTTTTCGGCGCGATGTTTTGAGATGGTACAGATCATGTAGAGGCCGGCGGCCTTGGCGAGGCAGGGCGCGGTTCTCGGATCGGGCCGCCGATATTCGGCGAGGTCGAGCCGGATGCCTTTGAGGCGCTGCGCCGGGTCGAAATAGCTCGGCCATTCCCAGGTGGCGACGGCGAGGTGGATTTTGTTGTTCTGCGCCGAGACGCCGAGCTGCTCCGAGCCGCGCCAGGCGATCGGCCGCACATAGGCTTCCTTCTGATTGTTCTTTTCCAGAACCAGGCGCTTGGCGGCGTCGATCTCCGCAACCGTATAGGGAATTTCGAAGTCGAGGATTTCCGCCGAGCGTTTCAGCCGCTCGGAATGCTTGGTGCTCTCGAACACGACGCCGCCATAGGCGCGTTCGCCCTCGAACACGCAGCTCGCATAATGCAGGCCGTGGGTGAGCACGCTGATCTTGCACTCGACGGTGGGAATGAGCTTGCCGTCGAGCCAGATGAGATCGGAGCGTTGGTCGAAGGGCACTGCCATGGCATTGCCTCCCTGATTTCTCACCCCGCCCGAAACCGGCGCGCGGAGCCGGCTTTTGCTTCGGGACGGGACTCCCGTTATGGTCGCAGCCGCTCTATAGAGCGCCCTTTATAGCCGGCGCAACGCTCAGCCGGAACGGCGCGGTCCGATGTCGCGGTCGCAGCTTTAGCTTAACAAGCCGCCCGAAATATGTCAATAGTGCTTACCTAAATGGCTGACATCAGCATCACCACGGCCAGGAAACTCCGCTCCACCGCCGAACCGGTCGAGGCGGCGGCCGCGGCGCAGGAGCCGTGCTGGGATCTCATCGAGCTTCTGTTTTTCGCCTATCGCGATTTCGTCGGCGATCCCGACGAGGTGCTGGCCAAGCTCGGCTTCGGCCGCGCCCACCATCGCGTGCTGCACTTCGTCAACCGCAATCCCGGCATCAAGGTCGCCGATCTTCTCGATATCCTGAAAATCACCAAGCAGTCGCTCGGCCGCGTGCTCAAGCAGCTCATCGATCAGGGCTATGTCGTGCAGCGCGAGGGCGCCCACGACCGCCGCCAGCGGCTTCTCCATGTCAGCGCGGCGGGCGAGGCGCTGGCGATGCAGCTCGCAGGCCTGCAGACCGAGCGCATTGCCCGCGTGCTGGCCGAACTCGGCCCCAGCGCGCGCGAGGCGGCGCGGCGCTTTCTCGCCGGCATGATCGATGCCGACGACCGCGACCACGTGCTGCGCCTGATCGCCAATGCCGACCGGTCGCGGCTGCGCGGCCGGGACCGCGGCTCATGACGACGCCGCTGCCTGCGATCCCTTCCGACGACGCGCCGCATCTGCTCGTCGTCGACGACGATCGCCGCATCCGCGCGCTGCTGTTGCGTTTTCTGGTGGCCGAAGGCTATCGCGTCTCCACCGCCGAGACGGCGGCGGAGGCGCGCGCCAAGCTGTTGGGCTTGAAATTCGATCTCCTCGTCCTCGACGTGATGATGCCGGGCGAGAACGGATTCGACCTCGTCAAATCCATTCGCACCTCGTCCACGGTGCCGATCCTGATGCTCACCGCGCGCGACGAGAAGGTGAGCCGGATCATGGGGCTCGAAATCGGCGCCGATGATTATCTGGCAAAACCGTTCGAGCCGCGCGAGCTCTCGCTGCGCATCGCCAATATTTTGAAACGCGCGCGGCCGCCGGTGGCGGCGCCGGTGGAATCGGTACGCTTCGGCCAATTCGTGTTCCATCTCACCAGCGGCGAGTTGCGCCGCGGCGAGGAGGCGATCCGGCTCACCGACCGCGAGCGCGACATGCTCCGCGTGCTCACATCGAGCGTCGGCGAGACCGTGCCGCGCCAGGCGCTCGCCGGCAACGGCGACAATGTCAGCGAGCGCACCGTCGACGTGCAGGTCAACCGGCTGCGCCGCAAGATCGAGCGCGATCCGGCCAATCCGCTGATCGTGCAGACCGTGCGCGGCGTGGGCTACCGGCTGGTCGCGGCGCTTTAACGCACCATGGCCAGTTTCGACGATGGCATCGGGCGTCTGAGAAGTGCGGCGGGGCACGTGGTGACGGCTGCCAACGCGGTTGCCGGCGCCGCGGGCTACATCACCGGGCCGTGGGACCGCTTCACCCGCTGGCTGCGCTCGGTAATGCCGCACGGCCTTTACGCCCGCGCGCTCTTGATCGTCATCATGCCGCTCGTGGTGCTGCAATCGATCGTCGCCTTCCTGTTCGTCGAGCGGCAATCGAGCGTGGTCAATTTTTATCTGTCCTCGGCGGTCACGCGCGAGATCGCCACGCTCATCGACGTCTACAAAATATCGGGCGCCAATCGCGTGCAGTTGCGCCGCATCGCCCAGGACCGGCTCGGCCTGGTGGTCGATTTCCTGCCCGGCACGGATTTGCCGCCGCCCGGGCCGAAGCCGTTCTTCTCGTCGCTCGACCAGGAGCTGTCGAACGAAATCCGCAAACAGATCGGCTTGCCGTTCTGGATCGACACCGTCGGCCGCTCCTCGATCGTGGAAGTCCGCATCAAGCTCGACGACACCATCATGCGCGTCTTTGCGCCGCGCGCCGACGCCTACAATTCCAATTCGCTGATTTTCCTAATGTGGATGGTGCTGACCTCGGTCGTCGTGCTGACCATCGCCATCCTGTTCCTGCGCAACCAGATCAAGCCGATCGTGCGGCTGGCCGACGCCGCCGAGGCGTTCGGCAAGGGCCGCGAGGCGCCGAATTTTCGGCCGCGCGGGGCGCGCGAGGTGCGGCGCGCGGCGGCGGCGTTTCTGGAAATGAAAACGCGCATCGAGCGGTCCATCGAGCAGCGCACCACCATGCTCGCCGGCGTGTCGCACGATCTGCGCACGGTGCTGACGCGGTTCAAGCTCGAGCTCGCCTTGCTCGGCGACAGCCCCGAGGTCGAGGCGATCAAGAAAGACGTCGACGAGATGGCCGCCATGCTCGAGGCCTATCTCGCCTTCGCCCGTGGCGACACCGGCGAGCAGTCGGCACCGACCGACATCGCCGCTTTGCTCGAGGAACTGCGGCTCGACATCGAGCGCCACGGCCATCGCGCCACCGCCGCCTTCCACGGCCCGCCGGAGGTCACGGTACGGCCGGCCGCGTTCAAGCGCTGCCTCGCCAATCTCGTCTCCAACGCCGCGCGTTTTGCCTCCACCGTCGCCATCACCGGCCATCGCGACCATCGCTGGCTCACGGTGACGGTCGACGACGACGGCCCGGGCATCCCGCAGCAATTGCGCGAGGACGTGTTCAAGCCGTTCCTGCGGCTTGACGACGCCCGCAACCAGGACGAAGGCGGCACCGGCTTGGGCCTCGCCATAGCCCGAGACATCGCCCGCTCCCACGGCGGCGACATCACGCTCGGCGCAAGCCCGATGGGGGGGTTGAGGGCGACGGTCAAAGTGCCGGTCTGATTACGGTCCGACGATCTTGAAATAATCGGACATTCCCTCCATCTCCGGAGCAACAAAACGCTGCCCTGGGGAGGCCTCATGACCACCGCCGATCAGAAAGAAAAGGAAAACCCGCCGACCGAGGCCCAGGCGTTCCAGGCCCAACCGTTCCAGGCGGACGTCGCCAAGCTTTTGCACCTGATGGTGCACTCGGTCTATTCCGATAAATCGGTATTTTTACGCGAATTGATCGCGAATGCCGCCGACGCCTGCGAGCGGCTGCGCTATGAGGCGATCGCCGAGCCGGCGCTCCTTGGCGACGACGTTAAGCCGCGCATCACACTGTCGATCGATGCCGAGCAAAAGTGCCTGACCGTCGAGGATAACGGCATCGGCATGAGCCGCGACGAGCTCGCGGAGGCGCTCGGCACCATCGCGCGCTCGGGCACCAAGGCGTTTCTCGACCGTATCGAGGCAAAACAGCCCGACGACGAGACCGCGCTGATCGGCCGCTTCGGCGTCGGCTTCTATTCGGCCTTCATGGTGGCTGAGCGGGTCGAGGTGATGTCGCGCCGCGCCGCGACGGAGACGGCTTGGCTGTGGTCGTCGGACGGCAAGGGCACGTTTGCCATATCGCCGGTGCCGCTCGCCGACGCGCCGGCACGCGGCACCCGCGTCGTGCTGCATCTCATGGACGACGCCAAGACCTATGCCGAGCGTTTCACCATCGAGCGGCTCATCAAGGCGCAATCGGGCCATGTGCCGGTGCCGATCGTGATCGTCGAGAAGGCCGGCAGCGAGCCGGCCGAGATCAGCGACGGCGCGGCGTTGTGGGCGAAGCCGAAAGCGGAGATCAGCGCCGCCGACTACACCGATTTCTACCGCAGCATCGCCGGCCAGTTCGACGGGCCGGCCGCCACCATCCATTACCGCGCCGAAGGCCGGCAGGATTACACGACGCTGCTGTTCATCCCCCGCTCGCGGCCGTTCGATTTGTTCGATCCCGACCGCAAAGGCCGCATAAAACTTTACGTCAAGCGCGTCTTCATCACCGACGATGCCGACATCCTGCCGCGCTATCTGCGCTTCGTGCGCGGCCTGGTCGACAGCGCCGACCTGCCGCTCAACGTCTCGCGCGAGAAAATCCAGGAGAGCCCGCTGCTCGCCGCTATCAAAAAAGGAACGACGAATCGGGTGCTCACCGAGCTCGAGCGGCTCGCCGACAAGGAGCCGGAAACCTATACGAAAATCTGGGAGACTTTCGGCGCCGTTCTGAAGGAAGGCATCTACGAAGATTTTGAGCGCCGCGACGCCATGCTGGCGCGGGCGCGGTTCAAGACCACCGCGTCGGGCGGCGGCTGGCGCAGCTTGAAGGATTATGTCGGCGCGCTGAAGGCCAACCAGACCGCGATCTATTATCTCGCCGGCGACGACTTGGCGCGCCTTGAATCCTCGCCGCATCTCGAAGGTTTTCGCGCCCGCGGCATCGAGGTTTTGTTGCTGCCCGATCCGGTCGACAGTTTCTGGGTCATGCCGGGGGTCGGCTTCGACGGCAAGCCGTTCAAGTCGGTGACCCAAGGCGCCGCCGATCTGGCGCTGATCCCGCGCACCGATAGCGAAGCCGCGCCGCCCGCCGATGTCGCGGACGCGGTGAAGGATTTCCTCGTCTTCGTGAAAGCGACGCTCGGCGATGCGGTAGCCGAAGTGCGCGCTTCGGAGCGGCTCACCGACAGCGCGGTCTGCCTGGTGGCCCCGGATTCGGGGCCGGACCGGGCGTTGGAGCGCATTCTTGCCGGGGCAGGGCGGCTCAATTCGGCGTCGAAGTCGATCCTCGAGGTCAATCCGCGGCACGACATCGTCGTCGCGCTGGCCAAGCTCGGCGACGCCGACCGCGCGTTCAAGGAAGACGCCGCGCATCTGTTGTTCGACGAGGCGCGCGTGCTCGACGGCGAGCGACCTTCGGACGCGAAATTGTTTTCCGACCGGCTCGGCCGCGTGCTTGGACGCGGCCTGCGCTGATTATTCCGCCGGCGTCGCCGGCACGCGATGCGCCGTCAATTCCGCCGGGATTTCCACCGGCTTGTTCTCGTCGGCCGGTTCGAGGTTCGGCGTCTTTGCGCCCCTGAGCCGGATGTAGACTTGGCTGCCGATCAAGATCACGCACAGCGCGATGAACACCGCGCTGATCGGCCGCTCGACGAAGACGCCGATGTCGCCGCGCGAGATCAGCATGGCGCGGCGGAAATTCTCCTCGAACCGCGGGCCGAGCACGAAGCCGAGCAGGATCGGCGCGGGATGGAAGCCGAGCCGGAGCAGGATGTAGCCGAACAGGCCGATGCACACCACTTCGCCGACCTGGAAGAAGTCGTTGTTGGCGGCATAGACGCCGATGCAGACGAAGAACATCGCGCTCGGATAGAGGTACTTGTAGGGGATCGCCAGCATCTTCACCCAGATGCCGATCAGCGGCACGTTGAGCAGCACCAGCATGATGTTGCCGATCCAGAAGCTGGCAACAAGGCCCCAGAAAATGTCCGGATGCTGCGAGATCAGCTGCGGTCCAGGCACGATGCCCTGGATCATCAACGCGCCGAGGAGCAGCGCCATCACCGCGTCGCCGGGGATGCCCAGACTCATGGTCGGGATGAAGTCGCCCTGCACCGAGGAGTGGGTCGCGGCTTCCGGACAGACCACGCCTTCGATCAGCCCGGTGCCGAAATCTTCCGGATGTTTCGAGATCTTCTTTTCGGTTGCGTAGGCGACGAAGGAGGCGATGGTCGGGCCGGTGCCGGGAATGAGCGCGCACAGGCTGCCGATGATGGTGCCGCGCCACATCGGGAAGAAGGCGCGTTTCATATCGGCCTTGGTCGGCCGCATGTCTTTGAAGGTGACATTGGTATATTTGGTGTTGATCGGCGCCACCTGATTGACGCTGTTCATGAACTCGGCGATGCCGAACAGCCCAAGCGCCAGCGCGATCAGCTCGACGCCGTCGTCAAGTTCCGTCATGCCAAACGTGTAGCGCTCAGAGCCGGTTTCGAGATCGGTGCCAACCGAGCCGAGGAACAGGCCCAGCACGGTCATGGCGACGCCCTTGATCGGCGAGCCGCGCGCCAAGGTCGAGCCGGCCAACAGGCCAAGCAGCATCAGCGAGCAGACTTCGGCGGGACCGAATTGCAGCGCCGCGCGCACCAGGAGCGGCGACAGGAAGATCATCTCGGTGATGCCCCAGGAGGCGCCGACGAAAGAGGCGAACACCGTCAAGCCGAGCGCAACGCCGCCGCGGCCTTGCTTGGTCATCGGGAAGCCGTCGAGACAGGTCACCGCGTGCGGCGGATGGCACGGCAAGTTGAGCAGGATCGAGCAGATCGCGCCGCCATATTGCGCGCCGTACATGACGCCGCCCAGCATCAGGATGGCGGCGACCGGCTTCATGCCGAAGGTGAGCGGCAAGAGGATCGAGATGGTGGCGAGCGGACCCATACCGGGCAGCACGCCGACCATGTTGCCGACCAGCACGCCGATGAAGCAGAACATCAGATTGTGCGGCTCGAGCGCGACGCCGAAGCCGTACCAGAGGTCCGTCAGTGCGGTCGTGATCACAGGCCGCCCCTCCATGTGAATATCGGCATTGGCACTTGCAGAAAATACGAGAACAGCCCGACGCCGAAGACGGTGATAACGGTGGCAAGGACGACCGTGCCCCTCCACGTTGCACCCTTGTCACCGAGCGCGGCGATAAAGACGCAGGCGAACGTCCCCGGGGCCATCCCGAAATAACGTCCGAAGAAGATGAAGCAGACCGGGCTCATGAGGATGCAGAACCAAGCCAACCATTGCGGCTGCGCCGGCAGGATGCTCTGGTCCTCTGCGTGGCCCGGTTCTCCCGGCGCCAGCGAGCCGGCGGCGATGGCAATGCCGAGCAGGACGAGAAGGATACCGAGCGCCGTCGGCAGGAAGCCGGGCCCCATATGCATGAGCGTCCCGGCGCGATAGGTCGCGCCTTTGAGCGCGATGCCTAGGCCGATCAACAGCATCAGTCCGCCCGCGTAAAAGTCGCGCTTTCGCACGAGGTCGCGCAGAAGGCTGGTAGCAGGCTGCACAATTTCCTCCCGGCCGTCTCTGGGCCGTTTTGTTCGTCGGCCCGATTTCTTCGAGTCCGAGGAACTACCGCATACGCCGACAGGTTCCGCGATGACGCGGGCCTCCTATCGTACCCCCACCGCGTTCAATCAACGCGCGGAGAGCCCGCACTTATCAGGCGATGACGATATAGGGCAGCGGCAACAGGTGCAACTCCCCTTGAATAACCCGGCAATCACTCACGGTTGTGGGGTTTTGTCGTAAACGACCGCTGGTCAGGCTGCCGCGCGCAACGGCGCCGACAGGTCCGGACTGCCGTTGCGAACAGCGCCGGCGCGTCGGCCGGGGCTGGCCAAAAAGCCGTGAGTTCTTCGGGATATGGTTGGGCATCGGCACTCAATGAAAGTCGCGGCTCTTGAGCGGCAGCGCGTCGTCGTCCGGCAGCGGTCCGCCGGAAAATTTCGGTGCGAACAGGTCGCCGCCCTCGCGCAACCACGGTAGCTCGGCGGACAGGTCGACAAAGCTGTCCGCGATCACATGGATGACGAGGCCTGAACGCTGCAGGCGGCCGCGCACGGCAAGGAAACGCGCCGTCATCACGATGCGGCGGTTTTTGGCAAATACCTTCGGCCAGACAATGATGTTGGCGATGTCGGTTTCGTCCTCCAGCGTCATGAACACCACGCCTTTGGAGGTACCCGGCCGCTGCCGCACCAGGACAAGGCCGGCGACGGTGACCTCCCCCTCCTCATCCCTCCGCCGCTTGCGGGGGAGGGTAGGGAGGGGGTCGCTGCGCAGTTCCACGTTGCGCAGCGCGCCGAGCGCGTCGAGGCGGTCGCGGAAGAAGCGCACGGGATGTTCTTTCAGAGAAAGCCCGGTGGCGACGTAATCCTCAACCACATGCTCGGAGAGCGGCATCGCCGGCAGCGCCACGGCCGGCTCGGGAAAAAGCTCGTCGCTCAGATGCGGGGCGAGCAGCGGCAGCGGATTTTCGCTTTTGATGTTGGCGGTCCGGCGCGCCGTGCTGATGCCGATCACGTCGAGGCGACGCGCCGCCCACAATGCGGCGCGGCGATCGAGGCCAAGCGAGCGGAACGCGTCGGCTTCCGCCAGCCGTTCGATGGTGAAGCGCGACACGCCGGTGACCGCTGCAAGTCGCTCGATCGAAGCAAAACCGTTGCCGCGCGCGGCGATGAGTTTTTTAAGCTCGTCTTCGTTTAAACCGGAAACGATGCGGAAGCCCAGTCGTACGGCATGACCCCCACCCATCCCGCCCCCTCTTGCGGGGGAGGGGTGGGAGGGGGCAGCCGCTTCCAACGTGCAATCCCAATTGCTGAAATTGACGTCGGCTTCGCGGACTTCGACGCCGTGCGCCCGCGCATCGCGCACCAGCTGGGCCGGCTGGTAAAAACCCATCGGCTGGCTGTTGAGGATGGCGGCGCAGAACACGTCGGGATAACGGCATTTGATCCAGGCCGAGGCATAGACCAGGAGCGCAAAGCTCGCGGCATGGCTTTCCGGGAATCCGTATTCGCCGAAACCTTTGATCTGTTCGAAACAACGTTTGGCAAAAGCGCGTTCATAGCCGCGGCGCACCATGCCGTGGATGAACTTGTCTTCGAAGAGATGAACCGTCCCGTTGTGGCGGAAGGTCGCCATGGCGCGGCGCAGGCCGTCAGCTTCGTCAGGCGTGAATTTGGCGGCGTCGATGGCGATCTGCATCGCCTGCTCCTGAAACAGCGGGACGCCCAGCGTTCTCTTCAGGGCATTTTTCAGTTCATCGGCAGGCCCCTGCGCGGGATCGGGCGACGGATAATGTTCGGGATCGATCCTGTCGCGGCGGCGCAGATAGGGATGCACCATGTCGCCCTGGATCGGCCCCGGGCGCACGATCGCAACTTCAATCACAAGGTCGTAGAAGCATTGCGGCTTGAGCCGCGGCAGCATCGACATCTGCGCGCGGCTCTCGACCTGGAACACGCCGATCGAGTCGGCGCGCGACAGCATGGCGTAAACTTCCGGCGCATCGTCCGTGCCGTCTTTCGGAATGCTCGCCAGCGAATAATCCTTGCCGTAATGGGCTTTCAGGAGATCGAGCCCGCGGCGCAGGCAGCTCAGCATGCCGAGCGCGAGCACGTCGACCTTCATTAGGCCGAGCGTATCGATGTCGTCCTTGTCCCACTCGATGAAGGTGCGCTCGTCCATGGCGGCATTGCCGATCGGGACCGTCGCGTCGAGCCGCTCGCGGGTGAGCACGAAGCCGCCGACGTGTTGCGAGAGGTGGCGCGGGAAGCCGGTCAATGCGTCGGCGAGCGCGACGGCCTGCCGGATCGCCGGATTTTTCGGATCGAGGCCGGCCTGGCGGATATGATCGTCGGGCAATTCGTCGCCGGTGCCCCACACCGTTTTGGCCAGCGCCGCGGTGATGTCCTCGGTCAGGCCAAAAGCCTTGCCGACTTCGCGGATGGCGCGGCGCGAGCGGTAATGCACGACGGTCGCGCAGATCGCGGCACGATGGCGGCCGTAGCGTTCGTAAATGTACTGAATCACCTCTTCGCGCCGCTCGTGCTCGAAATCGACGTCGATGTCGGGCGGCTCGTTGCGGTTCGCCGAAATGAACCGGGCGAACAGAAGCTTGCTCTCGTTCGGATTGACCTCGGTGATGCCGAGACAAAAACACACCGCGCTGTTCGCCGCCGAGCCGCGGCCCTGGCAAAGAATATTTTTGACCTTGCGCGCATAGGCGACGACATCGTGCACGGTGAGGAAATAGCGGGCGTAGTCGAGCTTGGCGATCAACACCAGTTCCTCGTCGAGCCGTTTCTTGACTTCAGTTGGAACGCCGTCCGGAAATCGGTCTTTGGGATAACGTTCCGCGGCGCCGGCCCAGGTCAGATCCTCGAGATGCTGCTGGGCGGTCTTGCCCGGCGGCACCGGCTCGTCGGGATATTCGTATTTCAGCTCGCCGAGCGAGAAGGTGCAGGCATTTGCGATATCAATGGTGCGGGCGATAGCGTCGGGAAAATTCTTGAACAGCCGTGCCATGTCCTCCGGGGCTTTCAGGTGGCGCTCGGCATTGACGGCGAGCCGGAAGCCGGCTTGGGAAAGCGTGCATTTCTCGCGGATGCAGGTGACGACGTCGAGGAGCGGCCGGCGTTCCGGCGCGTGATAATGCACGTCGTTGACGGCGACGAGCGGAGCACCGTGCCGTTCGCCGAGCTCGGCCAACAAACCGAGCCGGCGCGGCTCGTCGCCGCGGTGATAATGCAGGCCGGCAAGGAACGTGCGGCCGGGGGCGGCGTGGACCAGAGCGGAGAGGCGGGTGGTAAACTCAGACTCGTTTCCCGGATGCGGTGCAGCGCGAAGCGGTGCACCGCTGATCCGGGATCGTTCTGGGCTCGGCGTGCGTAACGATCCCGGGTCTGCAGCGCACCACTCCGCTACGCTGCGTGCTGCGCTGCGCCCGGGAAACCATTGCCGAGGAATGACAATAAATATCTGGCCTGCGTTCGCATCCAGAACCTGCTCGAAGGTCAGATGACATTCGCCTTTCTTGGCCTTGAGGTTGCCCTGGGTCAGAAGCTGGCAGAGACGCCCATAGGCTTGGCGATCGGTCGGATAGGTCAGCACCTCGAAACCATCGACGGTGACGAGCCGCGTGCCGACGAGCAGTTTTATGGTTCTGTTCTTGGCTTCGTCATAGGCGCGCACCACGCCGGCAAAGCTGTTGCGGTCGGCGATGCCGATGGCGGCAAGTTTTAGGTCATCGGCGCGCGCAACCATCTCACCCGGATGCGAGGCGCTGCGCAGGAAGGAAAAATTCGTGGTGACGGCGAGCTCGGCATAAGCGCTCATCTTTCACCCTCCCCTGCAGGGGGAGGGTCGGCGAGCGCAGCGAAGCCGGGGTGGGGCAGTGCGCGAAGTTACCCTGCCCCGACGCCGAGCTGACGCTCGGCATCGACCCTCCCCCTGCAGGGGAGGGTGAAGTGGGTGCGCTACTCGCGAACTCATTTCTCTCTCTCACTCACGCAAACAGCCCATGTACGAACCACTGCGCTTGCGCTGTCTCGCGCCCATAGAGTCCTTCGCGGAACAGCCAGAAGCGGTGGCCGGCGGAATCCTCGACGAGATAGTAATCGCGCGTCGGTTTAGGCTCGCGATGCCGCCACCACTCGGCCCCAATGCGTTCCGGTCCCTGCGCGCCGGTGATGTCATAAGTCACGCCGCGCCAGCTAAAACGCCGCGGCGGACCGTCGGGGACGAGGGCGGTGACGTCCTCGGCCGGCTCGGCATGGGGCAACAGCAGGAGCGGGCGTGGTTTTTGCTCTGGCTCAGGCCACGCAGTCGCCTCGCCGTCGATCGGCGGCAGCACTTCGGCGCGTTCGGGCAGATGGCTGGCCACCGGCTCGAAGCGCCGCACGCTGTGTGGTCCGAGCCGCTGGCGCAGCGCATCGATCAAGCTTGCGCAACGCTCGGTCCTATCACCATCGTCGGCAGCGGACGTCAGTTCCGTTTGTCGTGCCGGCATCGGCTCGGCGCAGGTCACCGCAAGGCCGATGGCTTCGAAACCGAAGCCGGCATCGCATGTCGCGGCCAAAACCTCGAGTTTCAGTTCGATGAGCCGCGCCACGTGGCTGACATTGCGCGTCGGCAGCGTCAGCCCGATGTCGATTATCTCGACCGCGCCGTCGACATTGTAGAGGCAAAGCCGCAATGCCCGCGCCCCGACGTCGTCGCGGGTGAGCACGTGGACGAGGGTCTGCATGAGGCGATTGGCGTGGGCGATGATCGCGTCATGGGTGAAGATCGGCTCGATAAGATAACGCAACGCGTGATAGACTGGCGGCGCGACGACCGGCACCAGCGGCTCGTCGATGCGGCCGAGCGCCTGATCGACGCGGCGCAAGAGCTCAGTGGGAAAGCGCGCGGCGAACGGCGCGCGCGGTTTGTCGAGGAGCGAGCCCACGGTCTTGAAGCCGAGCCGGCGCAGGACGCTGCGGGTCTCCGGTTTAAGCCGCAACGCCGCGATGGGAAGCGGTGCCAGGGCCGCGGCTTCTTGGCCCGAGGACAAAACGCACGACGGCGATTTGTGAAAGCGCGACAGCGCCCAGGCCGCGCCTGGCGTGTCGGCGACGGCAAGTCGTGCCGATAACCCAAAATTTTTTTGCAGTCGTGAAGCAAGATCGGCGAGCAATTTCTCCTCGCCGCCGAACAGATGCGCTGAGCCTGCGATGTCGAGGAAAAAGCCGTCGGCGCCGTTGTCCTCGTTCCACGGTGAGGCGGTCGGCGTGTAGCGCGTCGCCCACAAGGCGAGCCGCCGCAGCGCCGCATCGTCCGCGACGGGATCGGCGTCGCGTACCTGCAAAAATTCCGCCTTGGCCCGCGCGTCGGCCAACAGGTCGCCGGTCGCAAGGCCCGCGGCCTCCGCCGCCTCGTTCAAGGCGGCGATGCGCGGGCCGCCTGTTGCGGCAACAACAAGGACGAACGGATAGCCCGGATCAACTGGCTTGCTTGATGGATTTTTCGCCTGCGCCGCGAGCGCGCGAAAAATCGGCCAGCGCGGCAGCCAAACTGAAACAATGCGCGACATGATCGTACTCCACTACCCATTGGCCCGGCCGTCCATTGCGGCAGCGCTCGAGTTGCAAGTGCCAGCGCGGCTGCGTGACGAGGCCGAAGCGGTCGCGAGCGGCTTGCGCGGCGCCAATGCGCCAGCGCGTCGCCGCCGCGCTCGATTCCAGCGTCGACGCGGGGCGCAACAGCACCAGCGGCACGCCGGCATCGGTGGCGGCGAGGTGCAGCCGTTGGCTCATTTTCAGATCCAGCGTGTCGATGGCGCCCACGACGGCGGCCGGCGCCGCCGACCGCACCGCCTCCTCCATGGCCCACAGGGTCTCCTTGCGGTGCGCGGTCTCGACCAGGATCAGGCGGGCCGGATCGAGACCGAGCGCGTTGAGGCCATGACCGTGCAGCCGGCCGTGCGGGCGGTAGGGGCGCAGCCCATGGGCGGGCGTGACGAAGAGCAATGGAGGAGTGCGTGGCAGGCGAGCTTGCTGCTCCCTCCCCCACTCGGGCGCGCGCAAGCGCGGCCCGGGTGGGGGAGGGGAAGAGATGCGGGCGAGAACCGCGGCGATGAAGCCGAAGGCGGCGGCGATGCAGCTTTCCGTTTCGGGTACGATCTCATGCAGGGCGCCGCAGACGAGGCCACCGTCGGGCAGATGGGAATCGATTGCCGCCAAGCCGAGGGGCAGGGGTTTGCGCTGCTCCCCCATCCGGGGAATGAGGCGGCGCAGCTCCTCCATCACCGCGGCGCGGTTGCGCGCCAAGGCAGCGATGGGTACCGGATTTGGCTGTGCAAAGCCCATGGGATATTCACTGTATGTTCTTGCGAAAGATTATAGAACAAAACACGAACAATGCCAAGGCTGGAATTGTTTCGATAGTTATTATCTTGAGCGATCAAGGTCTTGTGCGGCCATTCGAAAAAGCCACCGCTTCCGAGCTTTCGCCCGCGGAGAGAAGAAAGAATGAGCCGCTGCCGGTGTTTGTCGGTTGGCGCGCGGATGGCGACGCAATGGAGAGATGGCCGTGGTGAAAACCCTGATCTTTGCGGCGGCCGCGCTGGCGGCGGTCCTGAGCTTCGATGTTCCAGCCGGCCATGCCGCCGCGTGGCGGGAGAATCCATGGTGCGCGGTGATCGATTACGGCGACGGCGGCGTCACCTGGGAGTGCAACTATCGCACCTTCGAGGAGTGCTACCCGAACGTGCTCGCCGGCAATAAGGGCTCGTGTAACTTCAACCCGGCCGGGCCCGGCCCGCAAGCTGCTACCCCGGTGGCTCCGCGCAAGAAACACCACGCGCAGCGCTAGCGCGTCGTCGAACTTTTAAACGTGACCGTTACTCTTGATGGTGCGCGGACGATGGCGCATACGTCTGCCGACTCGCGCGGGCACGAGCGCGGATAGCGCAGCAGGAAGGTGCATCATGCCGGAAGCCGACAAGGAAGGTGAACGTTACTCCGTCGACCAGCCGCAGCAGACGCCGGGCTTTTTCCTCAAAGGCACCCATCAGCTCGATTGGGGTATGAAGAACCGCATGGCGCGGGTGTTCGATCCGGTTTCCGGCCGCACCGTGATGCTCGCCATCGACCACGGCTATTTCCAGGGTCCGACCACCGGCCTTGAGCGCATCGATCTCTCCATCGTGCCGCTATTGCCGAATTGCGACGCGCTGTTCTGCACGCGCGGCATTTTGCGCTCGGTAATCCCTGCCGAGTGCCAAAAGCCAATGGTGCTGCGCGCCAGCGGCGGCCCCAGCATCCTGCGCGAGGAGCTGTCCGACGAGCAGATCGCCATGGACATGGACGACGCGATGCGGCTCAACGCCGCCGGCGTCGGCATCCAGGTGTTCATCGGCGGTGAATTCGAGACTCGCTCGGTGCACAATATGACCAAGCTCGTCGATGCCGGGCTGCGCATGGGCATTCCGGTGATGGGCATCACCGCGGTCGGCAAAAACATGGTGCGCGACGCAAAGTATTTCCGGCTCGCCTGCCGCATCATCGCCGAGCTTGGCGCCCAATACGTCAAGACCTATTACGTCGACGAAGGATTCGAGACCATCACCGCGTCGTGCCCGGTGCCGATCGTGATGGCCGGCGGCAAGAAGCTGCCCGAGCTCGAAGCCCTGACCATGGCCTACAACGCCGTGCAGCAGGGCGCCTCCGGCGTCGACATGGGCCGCAACATTTTCCAGTCCGACGCGCCGCAGGCGATGATCGCAGCCGTAGCCGCCGTGGTGCACAAGAACATGAAGCCGAAGGACGCCTTCGACCTGTTCAAGACGCTGAAGGCGAAGGGCGAGCCCCGCGTCCGCTCGGTGTCATAGACGAGCGGTCACTTCGGCAGGAATTGCTCGGTATAGAGCTTCGACATATCCGGCGGGCTCGGCAGCAGGTTCAGCTCGACGAAGGAATTCTTCAAGGTCGCAAGCGACTCTGCGTCGAACCTGCAGGCCTTGGTGAACATGCCGACGGTGAGGTCGTAATCCTTCGCCATCACGCTTTCCGGAAATCCAGTGATGGCGCTTTCGATCTTCACCGTTTCCGCCTTGTGCGTGCGCATATAGTCGACCGTCTCGATCCAGCCGGCGACGAAGGCGCGGACCGCGTCGGGATTGGTGTCGATGATATGCTGCGACGCATAGAGCGTGCCGGCGGCGAGCTTGCCCTCGTATTTGGTCACCGGAAACAATAGTCGGCCGGTCTTGTTCTCCTCCATGGCGAGGAACAGCGAGGTCACCGCGACGTCGGCGTCGATGAGATGCTCGCGGAACGCGGCGATGATGCTGGATGCGCCGTTGCCGATCCCCACGCCGGTGACGTCCGCCGGCGCCCAGCCCTGCTTGCGCGCCAGCTCTCGGGTCAGCCAATCGGTCAGCGAGCCGGCGCTGGAATAGCCGATCTTCTTGCCTTTGAGCTCCCCGATCGTCTTGATCGGCGAATCCCACGGCACGCCGATGCCAATGAACGGAATCGGTCCCGCGGTTTCGCAGATCGCGATCATCGGCGCGCCTTTGGCGACCAGCGCCATTTCCGTGCCGGCGCCATCGCCGATGTCGAGCGCGCCGGCGGCCATGGCCTGGGTCATTTTGCTGCCGCCGGTGAAATCGACGATTTTCAGGTCGAGCCCGTGTTTCTTGAAGATGCCGAGCTGTTCGCCGATATCGACCGGAATGATCGGGTCGGCGTTCGGCGCCGCCTGATGCCGAATGTCGCAAGGACCAAAGCGAGTGCGGCAACGAAGCGGCCGCGCGTAAAGTTTTCGACCATGGCTTCCTCCGCTCGCTGGTCCGGCGCATCTGTTGTGATGCGGCGATGATCTGGACGGCTTTAAAAGAAAACCGCCGATGCCTTATCGGACATGCAGCGCGTGAGCGAAGGTTAGCAAACAAGCGACGCCGCGACCTACGGCACCTCGTCGCAGCCGGCCCTGCCAGGCGGCGGGCGCTATTCCACCGTGACGCCGCTCGCCTTGATCGGCACCGCCCATTTGGCGATCTCGCTTTTGACGAGGTCGCCGAGATATTGCGGGGTGGCCTGCTCGTCGGTGGCGATGGCCGCGCCGAGCGCGGTGAGCCGGTCGCGCACCGCCGACGCGTGCATGGCCTCGAGGGCGGCGTCGTGCAGTTTTTGGACGATTGCCGCCGGCGTGTTCTTCGGCAGGAAGATGGCGTTCCAGGTATAGGCGATCAGGTCGGGCGTGCCTTGCTCGACGGCGGTCGGCACGTCAGGCAGAGCCGGGGAACGCTTGGCGTCGAGTACCGCGAGCCCCTTGACCGCGCCGCTGTCGATCGGCGGTTTCGCCGTGGTCATCACGTCGCACAGATAATCGATGCGGCCGCCTTGCAGATCCTGCATTGCCGGCCCGCTGCCGCGATACGGCACGTGGGTGACGTTCACTTGCAGCAGATAATTCATCAGCAGGCAGCCGAGATGCGTCGCCGAGCCGGTGCCGGCCGAGCCGAACTGCATCTTCGCCTGGTTTTCCTTGGTGTAGGCGACGAATTCCTTGAAATTGGTGACCGGCAAATCCTTGCGCGCGACCAGCACCAGCGGAATATTGGCGATCAGGATCACCGGCGTGAAATCGGTCACCGCGTTGTAGAGCGGGTGCTGGTACAGCGTCTGGCCTTGCGCATGGGTGCCGACGGTGGCGAGCACGAATTCATAACCGTCGGGCGTCGCATTGGCGACGCGCAGCGAGCCGGTCTGGCCGCCGGCGCCGTTGATATTCTCGACGATGACGTTTTGGTGCAAAATTTCGCTCATGCGGCCTGCGACCATGCGTCCGAGCACGTCGGTCGGCCCGCCGGCGGCGAACGGAATCACCATGGTCATCGAGCGAGACGGGTAGTCGTCTGCCTGCGCCGAGACGGTGAGTGCAAACGTGGCCGCGGCCAATGCCGCGAGTGTTTTCATTTTCATTGTTTCCTCCGCTGCCGCAGTGCTGCATCGACGAAAAGGCCGGGACAACCGGTCCGTTCTCCGCAGCATCGCGGTTGTTTATTTGGAGTTTACCCGAGCTCGGTGATTTCTTCGGGGAAGTGGTGCAGCCGTTCGCCCGGGCCGTTCGGCCCGATCAGCCAATTGTCGCAGTACCACGTCAGCATGCCGCCTTTGATATAGGTCGGGTGCACGACGATGTTCATGTCCTTTTCGATGTTCATCGGCTCGTCGTTGCGGATAAGCGGACGTTCGACGAGATCGTAGCCCTGGCCGTGGCAATGCAGCCGTTTCTCCTCGGGCCGGCCGTTCTTGCGCATGAAATCGTTGTAGGCGGCGAAGACGTCCTTGCACGCGGCGCCGGGTTTGAGCAGGCCGAGATTGAATTTGCGCGCTTCGAGCGCGAACGCGTACTCGTCCTTCATCTCTTGCGACGCGTGCCCGACCACGCAGGTGCGGCCGAGCTCGGTATACATGCCGCCGGGGCCGGCATCCTCGACCAATAGCGCCAGAGCGTCGCCTTCCTGGATGATGCGGTTCTGGTAATGGCGCGCGGAAAACTGCGCCGGCTTGCCTGGCGGCATCGAGGCGCACAGATAGATGCCGTGCTCGCTGCCGTGGCGCTGGCTGTAGCATTGCGCGATTGCCGCGATATCGCGGTCGCGCATGCCGGGCTCGACGGCGGCAAACGCCGCACGCATGGCGCCGTCCTGCATGGCGGCGGCGCGCTTGACCAGCGCCTGCTCCTCGGCGCTCTTGATGACCTTGATGCGGTCGACCATGTCGGAGGCATCGACGAATTTGCTGTTGGAGAAGCGGCCCTTCTGCATGTAGTCGACCATGGCGAACGACATCTGATAGGTGCCGACCAGGCCGATGGTGCCGCCCGCATAGGGCTCAAGCGCCTTCGCGGCGAGCTCCGGATCGTAGGGCGCGGTGTAATAGCAGGACGAGTAGCTCGGCGTGGTGTACCACCGCTTGACGCCGCGGCGGGTGCCGTCGCTCTTGCCGTTGAGCTCGGTAACGCCGCCGAACGGGCCCTGGCTCACCAAGGTCATCAGATCGTCGCGCGGGAACACCACGGTGAGCGGATAGCCATTAGTCGCCGGCAGGTCGGTGAAATATTTCACATAGCCGCCCATCTGATCGCTGTTGTTCTGCATCAACAGCACGTCGATCTTGTCGCGCTCCATGGCGGCGCGCACCGCGGCCCAGCGGCGCTCAAGCTCCGCCGTCGAGATCGGCGTCTGCAGGCGTTCGGAAAGCTGTTCCATTTCTTGAACTCCTAATGCGGAACCACGTTGATCATGCCGCCGATGTCGCCGTTAAGGAAGCAGCGCATATTCGCCTCCACCGTCGGCAGCGCGTAATCGATATAGACGTCGCAGAAGCCGCCCTGATGCGTGGTGATGATGACGTTTTCCATCGCCCAGAACGGATGATCGGCCGGCAGCGGTTCTTCGTTGAATACGTCAAGCGCGGCGCCGGCAATGCGCCCCGACTTCAATGCATCCACCAGCGCCGGCTCGTCGACCACGCCGCCGCGGGCGAGGTTGACCAAAAAACTGGTCGGCTTCATTGCCGCCAGCACTTTGGCATCGACGCTGTTGCGGGTTTTTTCCGTGAGCGGGGTGAGCAGCACGAAGAAATCGAATTCGCCGACCGCTTCGGCAAGTTTTACGCTCGAAAGCATGCGGTCGAAGCCGGCAACTGTGCGTGGCGCGGAGCTTATGCCGACGGTGCGCATGCCGAACGCCTTGCATTTCGGCGCCAGCTCCTCGGCGATGGCCCCGATGCCGAAAACGCCGACCGTCTTATTGTGTAGCAATTTTGCCGGGAAGCGCGCCCATTCACGGGCGCCTTGCGCGCGCAGCGCGCGGGGAATGTCGCGCGCCAGCGCCAGCATCGAGCCGATGGCGGCTTCCGACACCGGCGCGCCGTGAATGCCGTGGATGTTGGTGACGATGACGTCTTTGCGCAGCACCGGCCGGTCGATCAGGTTGTCGACGCCGGTGCCAAGCGCCTGCACCCATTTGAGCTTGGTGCCGGCGCGCAGCACGTCGTCGCTCAGCCGCGGCGCAAACGTCAATAATATGTCGGCGGACGCGATATAGGGCCCGACCCTGGAATGGTGATCCACAAGATCGACATGAAGCTCCGGGAATTTCGCCTTGAGGCGATCGCGATACTGGTTGTTGAGCTCCGGCGTCAGTGTCAGGAGGATCAGCAGATTTGTCATGCGGGCAGACACTGAAGCCGTATGTGAGGCGGCAAAGGGTGGGTGAGGGACCAGCCTTATATCCTCTCACGCGACGCCCCGCCAAGGTGTCGCGCGAAGGCGTCGCGCGAAGCCCTGCGCTGCGCTAGACTGCGACCCATATTCGAAGCGGGCGGCAATTTGGGAGCACACGATGCCTATCGATCTTTCCACGGTGAACTGGACCTATGTCTCGATATTGGCGGGCTTTGTGTTCGTCGCCACCTTGCTCGGCAGCATCATCTCGTTTCGCAACAAGTTCGCCGCCGCCATCATTGCCGCGGTGCTGTTCGCCGCCGCCTTCGTGTTCTGGACCTATTACCCGCGCGAAAACCTGCCCGACGCGGTCCGCTCGCTGCCGACCAGCGCCAAATAGCCTGCGACTTGGATCGGGCAAGACTTTGGATAGGGTAAGACTTGGCGTCCGCGCCCTAGCCAGTTGACCTTTCCGCCGGTCCCGCTATTCGTAATTCTTTGCCGGGGGAAATGGAGCGGTCATGAACAAGGTCTATGCGGATGCCAAATCCGCGTTGGCCGGGTTGCTCAAGGATGGCATGACCATCATGGCCGGCGGTTTTGGCCTGTGCGGTATCCCAGAATCCTTGATCCTTGCGATCCGTGATTCCGGCGTCAAAAACCTGACCGTGGTGTCCAACAATGCCGGCGTCGACGGCAAGGGGCTGGGCATCCTGCTCGACAGCCGCCAGACCAAGAAGATGGTCTCCTCCTATGTGGGGGAGAACAAGACCTTCATGCAGCAATACCTCGCCGGCGAGCTCGAGATCGAATTCAACCCGCAGGGCACGCTCGCCGAGCGCATCCGCGCCGGCGGCGCCGGCATCCCGGCCTTCTTCACCAAGACCGGCGTCGGCACCCAGATTGCCGAGGGCAAGGACGTGCGCGAATTCGACGGCCAGCGCTACGTCATGGAGCGCGGCATCGTCGCCGATCTGTCCATCGTCCACGCCTACAAGGGCGACACCGAAGGCAACCTGGTCTACCGCAAGACCGCGCGCAATTTTAATCCGGTGATGGCGACGGCGGGCAAGGTGACCGTCGCCGAAGTCGAGCAACTGGTGAAGCCCGGCGACATCAATCCCGATCACATCATCACGCCGGGCATTTTCGTGCAGCGCATCATCCACGTGCCGAACGCCACCAAATACATCGAGCAACGTACCGTCCGGAAACGCACCAAATCCGACGCGCCGGCCGGAACCGGAGGAGATGTCTAATGGCTTGGACCCGCGACCAAATGGCCGAACGCGCCGCGAAAGAGCTGCAGGACGGTTTTTACGTTAATCTCGGCATCGGCATTCCCACCTTGGTGTCGAACTACATTCCGGGCGGCATCAGCGTGCAGCTGCAGTCGGAGAACGGCATGCTCGGCACCGGCCCGTTCCCGTTCGAGGGCGAAGAGGACGCCGACCTCATCAATGCCGGCAAGCAGACCGTCACCGAGCTGCCGACCACGAGCTATTTCAACTCGGCGGACTCGTTCGGCATGATCCGCGGCGGCCATATCGATCTCGCCATCTTGGGCGCCATGCAGGTGGCGGAGAACGGCGACATCGCCAACTGGATGATCCCCGGCAAGCTGGTCAAGGGCATGGGCGGCGCCATGGATCTGGTCGGCGGCGTCAAGAAGGTCGTCGTGGTCATGGAGCATTCGGCCAAGGGCGAATCGAAACTCCTGCACCGCTGCAACCTGCCGCTCACCGGCGCGGCCGTGGTCGACATGGTGATCACCGATCTCGGCGTCTTCACCGTTGACCGCACCGGCGGTGGCCTGACCTTGATCGAGCTCGCGCCCGAGGTGACGCTCGATGATATCAAGGCGAACACGCAGGCGAGCTTTAAAGTCGCGAATACGCTTAAGCAATAGCCGGTCATGACCGGACGTCCATGCAAGCCCGGTTCCGACCTTCACGGCCTATGGAGACTATTGCTGCCGGGCACGGCGTTTCCCGCATGCGGCGTGCCGGAAAATTCCACGACCGATACGGCCGAGCGGGTCGCACCGGCCGAGAATGCGCGCGACGACAAGGCCGACGCTGGCGAGCGGCGGCGCTAAAGCGGCATGATCGATCTGGCTAGAGCACAAATCGCTTCAGATTGAACCGATTTGTGCTCTAACACTTTAGGTGAGCATGATCTTTTCGGAAAACCGGTTTCCACTTTTCCGGATCATGCTCTGGGCACGCCTCAATCGCCGCTGATCGCGAGCTTGATCGAATCCGCCTTGACGCCAGAGAGCTCGACGGTGAACGGCGCTGCGGCGAGATCGAATTTTACGCTCTTGCGGACGCCTTCGCAGCCCAGCGCGCCGCTGAACGCGGTCGATTTCACCGCGTTGCCCGACTGCGCGACGTCGATCCAGCCTTCCGCCGACAAGGTGATTTTGTAGCTGCCGGGTTGCTTGGGAGCCGGCGCCTGGAAATAACCGGCAAAGCTGTCGGGCGATTTCGGCGCGCGCTCCGGCGGCGTCGGCAGTTTTGCGTCGGCGAACGGCACCAGCGCGACGATCGTGCCGAAGGGGATCGGAAACGTCACGCGATCGCCCGAGACAATCTTCGGCAGATCGGTGCCGTTGAGGGTGGCGCGCTCCTTGTCGAGCGGCCATTTGAATTTGTCGCAGCCGACCGGCTCTTGTGCGATTGCCGGCGCGGCCACCGCGCAGGCGGCAATGACGATGAATGCTGTTTTCACGGGCAATTCCTAATCGACGGCGATCATCACGCTTGACGCCTTGATAATGGCGGTGGCGGTGGCGCCGACCTTCAAGCCGAGCTCGTCGACGGCTTCGTTGGTGATCGACGAGGTGATGACCTGGCCGGGGGCGATTTCGAGCCGGACATGGGATGTGGTGGCGCCTTTCTTCAAGTCCACGATCTTGCCATTGAGCTGATTGCGCGCGCTGAGTTTCATGGCGTTCCTTCAATATAAAATGCGCAACGCGGCAGCGCCGCGCCAGCGGGTGAATTGTCGTTTTGAGGAGCGACCGTTCCGAAAGCGCATTCCGGATGTGACGACGCGCTTACGGCGCGTCGACAGTCCGCTTGTATCATAGCGAACGTGGCGCGACAGCACAACGCGTCGCGCCGATCAGGGATGCGTGTCGCCGTCGCCGTGATCGCGCGAATGGTCGCGCGAATCTTGGCCGGCGACCCACTGATCGTCGCGGTTGAAATAAATGCCGTGGCCGCCGCGGTATTGGACGTGACCGCCCTGGCCGCCGTTGAGGGCGACCAAGACGATGCCGGACATCAGGATGATGAAAATCGGGATGGTCGGATTGAAATCCAGATAGTTTGAGGCAACGACCGCGCCGACCAGCAGCACCACGACTGCAATCACGACTTTGATGATCATGGGATTAGCTCCCGCAGGCCTCATGCCGGCGGTCATTTGTCGCCGGCAGCCGGCGCCGCGGTTCAATCCGGCGCCTGGGTATCGTCCGGCTCAGGCCGGCCCGTGATCTACCCGCTTGCTGGCAACCGGCAAACGATGCAACAACCCCTTCGCACAAGGAGAGAAGCGCCCATGCGTACGGTCATACTCGAAGAACACTTTTCGCTGCCCGCGGCATCCGCCCGCGTCGACAAAGCGGTCATTGCGCGCCGCGGCTATAAGCCGAGGGCGCTGCGCAAGGACGTGCCCAATCCGCTGGCGCTGTTGCCCGATCTTGGCGAGCAGCGGCTCAAATCGATGGACGAGGCCGGCATCACGGTCGAGGTGCTGTCGAACAGCGGCCCCGGACCGGATCTGGTACCGGGCCCGGATGGCGTGGCGATGGCGCGCGAGATCAACGATCATCTCGCCGCGGCTTGCGCCAAATATCCCGCTCGCTTTGCCGGATTTGCCTCACTGCCGATGCAAAGCCCAGACGCCGCGGCCAAGGAACTGGCGCGTACCGTAAAAGAGCTCGGCTTCGTCGGCGCCATGGTCAACGGGACGACGGAAGGCAAATTCCTCGACGATCCGAGTTACGACGGCATCCTTGCAGCGGCAGAAGAGCTTGACGTCCCGATCTACATCCATCCGCACATTCCACCGGCGGCGGTCTGCGAGGCTTATTTCTCCGGCCTGCCCGAGGGCGCCGGCCGCGTCCTGGAAACCGCCGGCTGGGGCTGGCACTCCGAAGTGGCGGTGCACGTGCTGCGCATGGTGGTCGCCGGCAGCCTCGACAAGCATCCAAAGCTCAAGCTGATCATCGGGCACATGGGCGAAATGCTGCCGATGATGCTCGACCGCGCCAGCCAGGTTTTTTCCGCCGACATCGAGCATCTCAAGCGCTCGGTACCGCAGACTATCCTCGACCAGGTCTGGATTACCACCAGCGGCATCTTCAACGAGCCGCCGCTCTATGCCGCGCTGATGACCTTCGGCATCGACCGCGTCATGTTCTCGATCGACTATCCGTATTCGACGCACATGATGGGCCGTCAGTTCCTCGACAAGATCTGGATGGCGCCGGCCGACATGGCGAAGTTCTGCCACGGCACGGCGGATGCGCTGCTCAAGCTGAAAGTGCGTTGAGAACTTAATCCCTGTGTCGAGCGGCTTGGCGTCTGGCAGGTCTGCCATGCGCCAAGCCGTCAATGACAGCGGCGAAGTTTGCCGGTATTCAAATAAAAAAGCCGTTCCGCCGGGGGAGCGCTGCGCAGCCGTGGTCGCAGCGGATTGAACGTTCATGGACGCCAAAGTCAGCGAGCCTGGCGTTAGTCCGGCGGCCGCCGCGCCGCTTACGCACAAGGACAGGCGGCTCATCGTCGTCAGCATGATGCTGCCGGTCTTTCTCGGCTCGATCGATCAGTCGATCCTGGCGACCTCGCTGCCGACCATCGGCCGCGCGCTCGGCGACGTGCACAATCTGCCATGGCTGATCACCTCGTTCCTGATTGCGTCGACCGCCCTGACCCCGCTCTACGGAAAATTCGCCGATATCAATGGCCGGCGCGCGGCGCTCTTGATCGCGCTCGGCGTCTATATGGCGGGCTCGCTGTTGGCGGCGTCGTCGACCAGCATGCTGATGCTGATTTGCGGGCGCATCGTGCAAGGCTGCGGCGGCGGCGGCCTGACCGCGATCTCGCAAATGATCCTGGGCGACGTCGCCGCGCCGAAAGATCGTGCCAAATATTACGCCTATTTCTCCATCGCCTTCACCACCGCGGGCGGCACCGGGCCGGTGCTGGGCGGCTGGATCTGCGATCACCTTTATTGGTGGGTGATCTTTCTGTGGAATTTTCCGCTCTGCGTCGGCGCCGTGATCCTGACCTTGACCATGCTGCGCCGGCTGCCGCGCCATGACCGGCCGCACAAGCTCGATTTCTTCGGCGCGGTGCTGGTCATGGCGGCAAGCTCGTCGTTCATGCTGGCGCTCAATCTCGGCGGCGTGCGCTATCCGTGGTTCTCCTCGCCGGTTCTGGCGCTGGTCGGATGCGCACTCGTGCTCGGCGGCGGTTTTGTCGTGCGCCAGCTCACGACACAGGAACCGCTTATTCCGCTCGCCATCCTGTCCGATCGGACGGCGCGGCTTGCCATGGTGGCGCACTCGTTCGGCTGGGGCTCGATCCTGGCGCTGAACATTTTTTTGCCGATGTATCTGCAAACCGTGCTCGGCTGGTCGGCGACGTCGTCGGGACTGAGCCTGATTGTCCTGATGGTCACGCTCAACGCCAGCGCCGGCCTGTCCAGTCAACTCGTCGGCCGGGTCAAGCATTACAAGCTTCTGCCGATGATTTTTCTGTTCGTCGGCATCGGTGCGGTGGTGGCGCTGGCGCTGTCGGCCGCGACCATGACCACGCTGCAATTCGAGATCATTCTATTCCTGATCGGTATCGGTTTCGGCCCGACGGCGCCGCTCACTCAGGTGGTGCTGCAGAACACCGTGTCGATCCATCATCTCGGCACCGCGATCGGCACCATGAATTTCGTGCGCACGCTGATGAGCACGATTCTGGTCGCGGTGTTCGGCGCCATCGTGCTCGCGGCGGTTCCCATAGGCGCCTCGGGCGACTCGTTGGGCCAGCGCGTATTGGCGGGGACCTCGGTGGCGACCTTTACCGAGGTGTTCTTCGCCGCCGCGATTACGCTTGCGATCGCCCAATTGGCCATGATCCTGGTGGAGGAGAAACCGCTGGAATCGACCCTGCCGCGTGGCCGGGCCTAGCGACAATCCGGAGCCTTGCGCCTGGGCGGCATTCGGGCCATTAGGGACTGGCCGTAGCCGCGCCGGGCCACACAGCCCGCGCCAAGCGGCTAAGGGGCTGAAAATAAAAGAGTTTCTCACCTTTCCCGCAGCCATTTAATGTTCCGGTAATTTCTTCACGGGCATTTGAACCCCGCGGCATCGGTCCGCGACCAATCCATGAGCTGATCCTTAGGGCGATGCAGGCACCGGCAGATGAATTGCTGATTGGCCGTATCGCCCGCGGCGATCGGCTCGCGATGCAGGTGCTGTTCGCCCGGCATCACGTGCGAATCTATCGTTTCGTTCTTCGCCTGTTGCGTGACGAGATGGCGGCGGAGGACGTGATAAGCGAGGTGTTCCTGGACGTCTGGCGCCAGGCCAGTCGATTTGAAGGCAGAAGTGCCGTTTCGACTTGGCTCATCGCCATCGCCCGCTTCAAGGCGCTGTCGACGTTACGCAAGCGGCGCGAAGAAGGACTCGATGAAGAGACGATGGAAGCAATCGAGGAACCTTCAGACAATCCAGCGATTTCTATTGAGAAGCTCGACAAGGGCGAGAAGTTGCGACAGTGCCTCGCGGCGCTGACGCGGGAGCACCGGGAAGTGATCGATCTGGTCTATTACCACGAGAAATCTGTCGAAGAGGTGGCGCAGATCATCGGCATTCCGGAGAACACGGTAAAGACGCGCATGTTCTACGCGCGCAAGAAGCTGGGAGAGTTGTGCAGAATGGCGGGAATTGATCGAGGTTGGCCATAATGAGAAACGGAGCGCGAGGATAAGCGCATGAGTGTAGAGCCCACAGAGATCGAGACCCTTCTGCCATGGTATGCCGCGGGCACGCTGCGTCGACGCGACCGCCAGCGCGTCGAGGATGCACTGCGCTACGATCCGGCGCTTGCCCGCCATGCCGATCTGGTGCGCGAAGAGCTCGCCGAGACGATTTCTTTCAACGAATCCCTTGGCGTGCCTTCGGCGCGCTGCATGGACCGGCTGATGGCCGCGATCGACGCGGAAACCACGGCCGCGCGCAAGCGCAACTCGGCTGGCGCTGTCGCTGCCCAATTCTCCTCCTTCATTGCCGGTTTCTCGCCGCGCACGCTCGCCGTTGCCGCGTCCTTCGCCGTGGCGGCGATCGCGTTGCAGGCGTTCCTTCTGGTGAGCATGGCGACCAAGCCGCGAGCACCGTTCGAGACCGCAAGCGTCAACCCCACGGTGACCGGCCACGGCACCTTCGCCATGGTCCGTTTCGCCCGCGAGGCCAGCGCCGGCGAGATCACCCGCTTTCTCGAGGATTACCAGGCCACCCTGGTTGATGGGCCCAAGCCTGGCGGCTTCTATCGGGTGCGGATCGCCATGAAGACCTTGGCGAAGGAGGAACTCACCCGCATCGTCTCGCGCATGCGCCAGGACCGGGTCGTCGAAACCGCAAACGCGGGCGACGCCGATTAGATTCCGCGCCGTGTCGGCTAACTGGCTGATTTCCCATTGTTATTATGAAGGATATCAGCGGCTGGCCAGTGCCGCTCTAAGGTATTATAGTACCGCAAAAATAATTAACGCCGAATGTGAAATGCGCGGTCGCCCAGTGAACCTCGGCGGGGGTAGCTGCGACTAATGTGTGGTGACGGATTTTCAAGTCGCCATCGGCGCGCTTCTCCCCCGACGCTGGCGCCGATCTCTTAGACCCGCCCGGTCGTCCCCCCGGGCGGGTCCTTATTTTTGCGGGTGCGCGCAAATTTGCCCGCCCCGACCGGCCAAATTCACGTCATTGGGAAAAGAGTCGCGGCGGTGGGGTTTCTCTTTACGGCCCCCCGGAACACGTCGACAATGGCCGGCGTGGGGGAATGTGGTGCGTAGCGAGATCGTCCTCGAAACCGAGGACCTGACCAAGGAATTTGCCGGATTCGTCGCGGTGCGCTCGGTCAATTTGCGCGTCGTGCGCGGCACCATTCATGCGTTGATCGGCCCGAACGGTGCCGGCAAGACCACCTGCTTCAATCTGCTCAGCAAGTTCTTGAGCCCGACCCGCGGCCGCATCACCTTCGACGGCCGCGATATCACCGCGCTGAAGCCTGCCGAGGTGGCCCGCCTCGGGCTGGTTCGCTCGTTTCAGATCTCGGCGGTGTTTCCGCACCTCACCGTGCTCGAAAACGTGCGCATCGCGCTGCAGCGCCGGCGCGGCGGCTCGTTCGATTTCTGGCGGTCCAAGCGCGTGCTGCACGCGCTGGACGACGAGGCCTCGGCGCTGATCGCCGATGTCGGGCTCGCGCCTTATGTGGATTCGCTTGCCGTCGAATTGCCCTATGGCCGCAAGCGGCTTCTGGAGATCGCCACCACGCTGGCGCTCGAGCCGCAAATGCTGCTGCTCGATGAGCCGATGGCCGGCATGGGCCACGACGACATCGCCCGCATCAGCGCGCTGATCAAATCGCTCACCGACAAGCGCACCGTGCTGATGGTCGAGCACAATCTCAGCGTCGTCGCCAATCTGTGCGACCGCATCACCGTGCTCACCCGCGGCCACGTGCTGGCCGAGGGCGACTATAAAACGGTGTCGGAGGATCCGGCGGTGCGCGAAGCCTATCTCGGGACCGGCCATGCCTGAGACGCGCCCGCTCCTTGCCGTCGACAATCTCGAGGCATGGTATGGCGAGTCCCACGTGCTGCATGGCGTGACCTTCGACGTGCAGGCCGGCGAGGTGGTGACGTTGCTCGGCCGCAACGGTGTCGGCAAGACAACGACGCTCAAGGCGATCATGGGCATCGTCGAGAACCGCACCGGCTCGGTGCGCTTCGAGGACCGCGAGCTGACCAGGCTTGCCTCCAACGTGATCGCCCGTGCCGGCATCGCCTTCTGCCCGGAGGAGCGGGGGATCTTTTCCAGCCTCGACGTCAAGGAGAATCTGCTGCTGCCGCCCCAGGTGCGGCCCGGCGGCCTCGATCTCGATCGCATCTTTGCGCTGTTCCCGAATTTGCGCGAACGGCTGAAAAGCCAGGGCACGAAACTGTCCGGCGGCGAGCAGCAGATGCTGGCGATCGCCCGCATCCTTCGCACCGGCGCGCGGCTCCTGCTGCTCGATGAGCCGACCGAGGGGCTCGCCCCGGTCATCATTCAACAGATCGGCCGCACCATCGGCACGCTCAAGGCGCAAGGCTTCACCATCCTCCTGGTCGAGCAGAATTTCCGTTTCGCCGCCACCGTCGCCGACCGTTATTATGTCATGGAACACGGCCGCATCGTCGATCACTTCTCCAATGCTCAACTAAAGAACAACATGGAGAAGCTGCACGACTATCTCGGCGTCTGATAGGTTTTAGGGCGAAAAGCCCACACCAAGGGAAACAGAGGGAGGTTGTCATGAGATATGCAGGTACGCTGGCCTTTGCCGCCGCCGCGTTGCTCGGCACCGCGGCGCAGGCCGAGGACATCACCGTCAAGCTCGGCGTGCTCACCGATATGTCGAGCCTCTATGCCGACAATACCGGCCCGGGCTCGGTCGCGGCCGCCAAGATGGCGGTGCAGGACTTCAATCCGGCAGCGCACGGCATGAAGGTCGAGATCGTCAGCGCCGATCACCTCAACAAGCCTGACGTCGGCTCCAACATCGCGCGGCAGTGGTTCGACGTCGATCACGTCGACGCCATTCTCGACGTGCCGAATTCCGGCGTGGCGCTCGCGGTCAACGAAGTCGTGCGCGAGAAAAATAAGGTGTTCCTGGTCTCCGGCGCCGCGATCTCCGATCTCACCGGGCCGAAATGCTCGCCCAACACCGTGCATTGGACCTACGACACCTGGATGCTCGCCAACTCGACCGGAAAATCGGTGGTGAAGGGCGGCGGCGACACCTGGTTCTTCCTCACCTCCGACTACGCGTTCGGCCACGCGCTCGAGCGCGACACCACCGCGGTGGTGCTGGCCAATGGCGGCCGCGTTCTCGGCAGCGTCAGCCATCCGCTCAACAACCAGGACTTCTCGTCGTTCCTGCTGCAGGCGCAGCAATCCAAGGCCAAAATCATCGGGCTGGCCAATGCCGGCGGCGACACCATCAACGCCATCAAGCAGGGCGCCGAATTCGGCATCACCGCCGGCGGCCAGCGCTTCGCCGGCTTGCTGGTCTTCATCGTCGACGTCGAGGCGCTCGGCTTGAAGACGGCGCAAGGCCTGTCGCTGACCGAGACCTTCTATTGGGACATGAATGACGGCACCCGGGCCTGGACCAAGCGCTGGCAGGCCGAGCGGCCGGGCAAATTCCCGAGCATGAACCAGGCCGGCGTCTACGCCGCGACCTTGCATTACCTCAAAGCGGTCGCCGCTCTGAAAAGCGCGGCCGACGGCAAAGCCGTGGTCGCCAAGATGAAGGAGATGCCGACCGACGACCCGCTGTTCGGCAAGGGCTATATCCGCATCGACGGCCGCAAGATCCATCCGGCCTATCTGTTCGAGGTGAAGAAGCCCGAGGACTCCAAATATCCGGGTGACGATTTCATCCTGCGCAACACCGTTCCGGCCGAGGAAGCCTTTCGTCCGCTCAAGGACGGCAACTGTCCGCTGGTGACCAATTGACGCAATTCACCTCTGTCCACGCTGGGGAGAGGTGACTTTGCCGGCCTCCGAGTGGGCATACGGGGGCCGCCGCTAAACTAAAGGCCAAGGTGCAGTCGCTGCACGGCGACCTTGGAGTTTGCTATAGAAGCTACAGAAAATGCGGGCCTTGAGCCCGCAGTCAGGGAGGCTCGTCATGAGACTGATCGCTACATTGGCCTTGGCCGCTACCGCTGCGCTCACCAGCGCCGCGCACGCCGAGGACCTCACCGTCAAGCTCGGCGTGCTCAACGACATGTCGAGCCTTTATGCCGACATCGGCGGGCAGGGCTCCGTTATCGCCGCCAAGATGGCGGTGGAGGATTTCAATCCTGCCGCCCACGGCATGAAGGTCGAGATCGTCAGCGCCGACCACCTCAACAAGCCGGATGTCGGCTCCAACATCGTGCGGCAATGGTTCGACGTCGACCACGTCGACGCCGTCCTCGACGTGCCGACCTCCAGTGTTGCGCTTGCGGTCAACGAAGTCGTCCGCGAGAAGAACAAGGTGTTCCTGGTCTCGGGCGCGGCTACCTCCGATCTCACCGGAGCGAAATGCTCACCCAATACCGTGCATTGGACCTACGACACCTGGATGCTCGCCAACGGCACCGGCAAGGCGCTGGTGAAATCCGGCGGCGATACCTGGTTCTTCCTCACCGCGGACTATGCCTTCGGCCACGCGCTCGAACGCGATACCACCGCGGTCGTGCTGGCCAATGGCGGCCGGGTACTCGGCAGTGTCGCCCATCCGCTCAATACCCAGGACTTCTCGTCCTTCCTGCTGCAGGCACAGGCCTCCAAGGCAAAGATCATCGGGTTAGCCAATGCCGGCGGCGACACCGACAACGCCATCAAGCAAGGGGCCGAGTTCGGCATCACCGCAGGCGGGCAGCATTTTGCCGGCCTGCTGGTGTTCATCACCGACGTGCAGGCGCTCGGCTTGAAGACCGCACAAGGGTTGGTGCTGACCGAGACCTTTTATTGGGACATGAACGACGCCACCCGCGCCTGGACCAAGCGCTGGCAGGTCGAGCGGCCGGGCAAGTTCCCGGCCATGACGGTGGCCGGGGTTTACGCCGCGACCATGCATTACCTCAAAGCGGTCGCAGCGCTGAAAAGCGCCACCGACGGCAAGGCCGTGGTCGCCAAGATGAAGGACATGCCGACCGACGATCCGCTGTTCGGCAAGGGCTATATCCGCGCCGACGGTCGCAAGATCCACCCGGCCTATCTGTTCGAGGTCAAGACGCCGGAAGAATCGAAATATCCCGGCGACGACTACAAGCTGCGCGCCACCATCCCCGCCGAAGAAGCGTTCCGGCCGATGAAAGACGACAACTGCCCGATGGTGACGAACTGAAATTATCTTCCCTCCCCCCTCGTGGGGGAGGGGAATTTGTAAATACGGAGTGCGGTAGCTGATGTTCGAAATCTTCGGCATTCCGTCGCAGGCGCTGTTCGGGCAATTGCTGCTCGGCCTGATCAACGGCTCGTTCTACGCGCTGTTGAGTCTTGGACTCGCCGTCATCTTCGGCATGCTCAACATCATCAATTTCACCCACGGCGCGCAGTACATGATGGGCGCGTTCTGCGCTTATCTGCTGCTGCAATATTTCGGGATCAATTACTGGGCGGCACTCGTCATCGTGCCGATCGTCATCGGCGTGCTGGGTATTCTCATCGAGCGGCTGTTCCTGCAGCACGTGAGCAAGCTCGATCATCTCTACGGCCTGATCCTCACCTTCGGCCTGGCGCTGATCATCGAGGGCCTTTTTCGCAATTATTACGGGTCGTCCGGCCAGCCCTATCAGGTGCCCGAGGCGCTACAAGGCGGCCGCAATCTCGGCTTCATGTTCCTGCCGAACTATCGCGCCTGGGTGATCGCCTTCTCGCTGCTGATTTGTCTGGCGACCTGGTTCGCCATCGAGCGTACGCGGCTCGGCTCTTATCTGCGCGCCGCGACGGAAAATCCGACCTTGGTGCGTGCCTTCGGCATCAACGTGCCGCGCATGGTGACGCTGACCTACGGCTTCGGCGTTGGCCTCGCTGCGCTCGCCGGCGTCATGGCGGCGCCGATCTATAACGTCTCGCCGCAGATGGGCTCCGATCTGATCATCGTCGTATTCGCCGTGGTGGTGATCGGCGGCATGGGGTCCATCATGGGCGCGATCATCACCGGCTTCGTGCTCGGCATCGTCGAGGGCTTGACCAAGGTGTTCTTTCCGGAAGCCTCGAACACGGTGATCTTCGTCATCATGGTCATCGTGCTGTTGGTGCGCCCGGCCGGAATGTTCGGACGGACCGCATGATGGAGCGCGTCCTCGATCCGCTCATCCTGCAGCGTCGCCGCGAGACGAATGCGAGTTTCGTTATCGCCTTCGCCGTCATGGTGGCGTTGTTCGCGCTGCTGTCGTTCGTCGCCTATCCGGTGTTTCTGATGCAGGCGTTGTGCTTCGCGCTGTTCGCCTGCGCCTTCAACCTCTTGATCGGCTATGTCGGCCTGGTGTCGTTCGGCCATGCGCTTTATTTCGGTTTTGCCGGTTACCTTTCAGCCTACGTGGCCAAGCATGGCACGATCAGCTTTCCGTTTTGGTTTGGCAAACTGATTTGGCTGTCGATCCCATTGCCGGCCCAATCGCCTGCTTTGGCGGTGCTGGTTGGCACGGCGACCGCCGCGGTGCTCGGCATCATCGCCGGCGGCATCGCCATCCGCCGCCAGGGCATCTATTTTGCCATGATCACGCTGGCGCTGGCGCAGATGATGTATTTCTTCGCGCTGCGCGCCCCCTTTACTGGCGGCGAGGACGGCATCCAGGCGGTGCCGCGCGGCCGTTTGTTCGGCTATTTCGATCTGTCCAACGAAATGACGATGTATGTCTTCGTCCTCGTCGTCGTGCTGGCCGCGTTCCTGTTCATCTACCGCATCATCAATTCGCCGTTCGGCGAAGTTTTGAAGGCGATCCGCGAGAACGAGCAGCGCACCATCTCGCTCGGCTACAACACCGACCGCTACAAGCTCGTCGTCTTCGTGTTGTCGGCAACCTTGGCCGGTCTCGCCGGCTCGCTCAAGGCGCTGGTGTTTCAGCTCGCCTCGCTGACCGACGTGCACTGGACCATGTCCGGCGACGTGCTGCTGATGACGCTGTTGGGCGGGCTCGGCACCGTGTTCGGGCCGGTGGTCGGCGCTTTCGCCGTCATCGCCATGCAGAACTATCTGGCGCCGTTCGGCCAATGGGTGCTGGTGATCCAGGGCGTCATCTTCGTCGTCTGTGTACTGATGTTCCGCCGCGGCATCATCGGCGAATTGGCTGCTTTCCTGCGCGTCAAGCTGTGAGCGCGGGCGCGGATTTCAACACATCAAGGAGGAACCCATGAGTGCGGAAGCGCGTTTGAAAGGGCTCGGCATCGTCCTGCCGTCGCTGGGCACGCCGGTCGCCAATTACCTACCGTACCGGCTCGCCGGGAATATTCTGTATCTCGCCGGCCAAGGACCGCGCGACGAGAGCGGCAAACAGCTTACCGGCAAGCTCGGCAAGGACATCAGTGTCGAGGAGGGCTACCGGCGCGCCCGGCTGGTGGGCTTAGGCCTCCTTGCCGCCATGCGCGACGCGCTGGGCTCGCTCGACCGGGTCGACTACATCGTCAAGCTTTTGGGCATGGTCAATGCCGTGCCGGACTTCAACGACTCGCCGAAAGTCATCAACGGCTGCTCCGACCTGTTCGTCGAAGTGTTCGGCGACGCCGGCCGCCATGCCCGCTCGGCGGTCGGCAATGTCATGTTGCCGAACCAGATCTCGGTCGAGATCGAGGGTCTCGTCGCAGTGAAGCCGTAAGCGCCGCAGCATCGCGCGCGGCGCCGAATCACATTTGCACGCAATTATCCACAAAGGGCATTGTCAATAAGTCCGGCCATCAAACAAACAAAGTAATTTGATTGCTCGAATCAAACACGCCGATGAGTATGCAGAAGCGCCGATTCCAAAGGCGTTTGAAGGTTTTGCGCTTCTGGCTTCTCCATGTCGGAACGGCAACAAGGTCCGTACGACAGTATCGCGCGCAAATGGCTCGCCTTGGCGGAGCGTCGGCGGGCCCATTTCGTCGAACTTATCGATAGTGGCCGCTGGCGGCACTATTTCACCCCGGAGCGGCTTAACGCCGAAATGCGCAAGGCGGCGCTCTTGCGCGACCAGTGGGCAAGGATCGCGGGCATTCTGGTGGACGAGGAAGTGCCGGCCGAATAGGCCCGTCACTGGCTGACTTTTCACGCTCTTACGCGTCGCCCAAACATGCTTTCGCACCGCTTGACTCACTGTCCTGTGCTGGGGCATCGCTGCTGAGCGCGTGTTCGACCCACCCCAAGGCGTGTTATCCACAGACCGGACCTGCGCGTAATAATGTGCGGCGTGCGGCCCACTCAACCGCACCAAGCCAGCCATTTCAGCCCCCAATATCCGATCAGCCAATCAGTGGTGACCCATGACGAGTGCCTTGTTTTCGCCCATCCGCCTTGCCGGCCTTGAACTCGCAAATCGCATTGTCGTCGCGCCGATGTGCCAGTACAGCGCCGACGACGGCGTCGGCAACGATTGGCACATGACCCATCTCGGCATGCTGGCCAATTCCGGCGCCGGCATGCTGGTGATCGAGGCGACCCATGTCGAGCGCCGCGGCCGTATCACCCATGGCTGCCTCGGGCTTTATTCCGACGCCTGCGAGGCGGCGCTGGAGCACATCGTCTATCACTGCCATCACATCGGCACCGCCAAGATCGCCATCCAGCTGGCGCACGCCGGCCGCAAGGCATCCTCGGCGCGCCCTTGGGAAGGCGCCAAGGCACTGACGGCCGAAGAGGATGCCTGGCCGACCATCGGACCCTCGGCGCTGCCGTTCGGGCCGGGCTGGCATACGCCCGCCGCCATGACCGAGGACGACATGGCGAGGGTCAATGCGGCGTTCACCGACGCCGCCAAGCGATCGCTGCGCATCGGCTTCGATGCCATCGAATTGCACTTCGCCCACGGCTACCTGCTGCACAGCTTCGTCTCGCCGCTGTCGAACAAGCGCAACGACGCCTATGGCGGTTCGTTCGAGGGCCGCATGCGCTTTCCGCTCGAAGTGGTGCGCTCGGTGCGCGCCGCAGTGCCGCGTCAGGTGCCGCTCGGCGCCCGTATCACCGGCACCGAATGGCTGGACAACGGCTTGAACGGCGACGATGCGGTGGCCATGGCCAAGGCGCTGAAACAGGAAGGCCTTGACTACATCGATATATCGTCCGGCAACATCACGCCCGACAGCCGCTGGCCGACCGATCCCGGCTTCAACGTGCCGATCGCCGAGCGGGTGCGCCGCGAGACCGGGATTGCGACCCGCGTGGTCGGCATGATCGCCGGCGCCAAGCAGGCCGAGGACATCGTTGCGTCGGGGAAGGCCGACATGGTGGCGATGGCTCGCGCCTTCCTCGACGATCCGCATTGGGGGTGGCACGCGGCGCAGGTGCTGGGCGCCGAGGTGACGCGTCCGCCGCAATACGCGCGCACGGCGCCAAAGCTATGGCCGGGCACGGCTTTACGCGGGTGACCGCGGCGCGTCGTAGAGCTTGGCGAGCAGCGCCGGCTCGACGCCAAGGTAGTAGGAAAGCCGCAGCCGCCACATCAGCAGGATGGTGCGCAGGACGCCGTTGTGCTCCCAGCGCCGCCCCGAGGTGACGACCGGCGTAGCGATGCAGAACGGCCGGCACAGGCGTTTGAGCCGCCGCGAGATGGCGATGTCCTCCATCAGCGGCAAATCGGGAAAGCCGCCGATCGCTGCGAACGCTTCACGGCTGACGAAGATCGCCTGGTCGCCGGTGGCGATGCCGGTCAGGCGCGAGCGAAGATTGATCATGCGGGCGACGACGGCAAGCAGCGGGTGGCTTCCGGCAATGCGCAGGTCGAAGCGGCCCCAGGCGCGGCGGGCCAGCGCCTTGTCGATCAGCCGGTCGGCGTCCTCCGGCAGCGCAGTATCGGCGTGCAGGAAGAGGAGCGCGTCGCCGATGCCCAGCGCGGCGCCGGCGTTCATTGGCGCGCCGCGGCCGCGTGGCACGGTGATGACGCGGTCGGCGAACGGCTCGGCGAGCTGTGCGGTGCCGTCGCGACTGCCGCCGTCGGCGACGATGATTTCGGCGCCGCGGGCGCGCAGCGGCGCGAGCGCCTGCAAGGCGGCAACGATGATGGCCGCCTCGTTGAGCACTGGAACGACAATGGTCAGCCGACCCATGGCGCCGGGCATGCTACAGGATTGTTGGGCTGGAGCGTGGCAGGACCGCGCAAGCATCGACGATGACTAACCCGATTCTGGTCGAAGTTTTACGCAGTACCCTGGTGGAGAGCCGGCATCGCGGCGCCGTCGCGGTGGCCGATGCCGATGGCGGAGCGGTGCTGGCCATAGGCGATGTGACGACGCCGATTTTCCCGCGCTCCGCCGTCAAGGCGCTGCAAGCCCTGCCGCTGGTCGAAACCGGTGCCGCCGACGCCTTTGGCTTCGGCGACGAGGAGCTGGCGCTGGCCTGCGCCTCGCATTCCGGCGAGCCGGGGCATGTCGCGGGCGTCACGGGCATGTTGGCGAAGGCGGGGCTCGACGCCGCGGCGCTACGCTGCGGCGCCCATTGGCCGATCGCGCAGCCGGCGCTCGTTGAACTGGCGCGCACCGGCCAGCCGTCGGCGCTGCACAACAATTGCTCCGGCAAGCATGCGGGCTTCCTGTGCGTCGCCTGCGCCAAAGGCATCGATCACGCCGACTACTGGCGGCCGCAGCATCCGGTTCAGCGCGAGGTCAGGGCGGTGCTGGAAAACCTGACCGGCGCCGCGTTGAGCGATGACCGCTGCGCCATCGACGGCTGCTCGGTGCCGACCTGGGCGATCCCGCTGCAAAATCTCGCCTATGGCTTCGCCAAATTCGCCACCGGCCGCGGCCTGGCGCCCGAGCGCGCCCGCGCCGCCGCACGACTGCGCGCAGCCTGCACGCAAAGACCGTGGCACGTCGCCGGCACCGGCCGGTTCTGCACCGAGATCATGCAGCTGTTCGGCGCGCGCGTGTTCGTGAAGACCGGCGCCGAAGGCGTCTATTGCGGCGCGCTGCCGGAACAGGGTTTTGGCATCGCCGTCAAATGCGACGACGGCGCCGGCCGCGCCGCGCAGGCCATCGTGGGGGCGCTCATCGCGCGGTTCCTGCCGCTCGGCGATGCCGAGCGCGTGGCGCTGGCGCACTTCATGCACCCGACACTGCGCAACTGGAACGGTTTCGAGGTCGGCTCGTTGCGGGTGGTGGATGGGAATTTGCAGCCGCCAGTGTGAACCGCGCGGCGACGAAGCATTCCAGTCGTCCCGAGTGTGCAAAATTGCTCAGACTGTCTTCTCCGGCGGTTCCACGCTGCCGAGGGAGGGGTTCTTGGAGGCCAAATGGATCGGTTCATCCGGAGCCAGAATGTCGAGCGCTACCTTCGTCTTCTCGAGCGCGTGACCGAGCCGCCAGACCGGCAGAAAATTGTCGATCTGCTTGCCGAAGAGCGGAAAAAGCAAAAAGACGCGGGCGATCCGATTTGATCGACTTGGCGTTGATGTATATTTGCGGACAAATGGCGATTTGCGGAAGCACTCCCTCGTCGGCGCTTGTTGCCCGCTTCTTATGCCTCGTCTTATGCCTCGAAATAATTTGGCGCTATTGAGATAGATCAAGGCCGGCAGGGGCGGAAAAGTCGAATGTACACGAGCCAAGGGCAAAAAAGCCCTTCGACATTTTCTCTAACTTGCGATGGGAGTAAACAGATGAATCTTCCGAGATTGTGGACCACGGGCCAAGATTTGCCGTGGGATCCGTTCCGCGCCATGCGGCGCGAAATGGACAACGCGCTTCGCGCTTTCGATCAGAATGCGTCCTCCCCCGAGATTGGGGCCGGAGCGCCGGCTATCAGCGTGGCGGAAACAAAGGATGCCTTCGAAGTGACGGCGGAACTTCCCGGCGTCGACGAGAAGGATATTAAGGTCAGCCTGGATGCCAACCAGCTGGTCATTGCCGGTGAGAAAAAAGCGGAAAGCACCAAAGAAGAAAAGGACTGGCATGTCGAAGAGCGGAGCTACGGCTCATTCTACCGGTCGATGTCCCTGCCATTCGAGCCGGAGGACGGCGCCGTCGACGCACATTTCGATAAGGGCGTGCTGCATTTGACGATCAAGAAGCCCGCCAAGGCCATAAAGTCGACCAAGACGATCGATATCAAGACTGGCGCTCCTTCCACGACGGGCGTTGCGCCCAAGAAGGCCGCTTGATCCTGAGCGACCACCGCTACAACGACTGGAGGCCGGAATTGACTACGCCAGTTCCGGTTTCCGGATTTTTGCCTCCCGCGACTATGTGGAGATCGTCCCAAATGGCTGCACTGAGCACGCTCCGTCACATCCGTCACGGTTTGATCGTCGCTGCGGCCCTGGCGATTACACCCGCATACGCCGCCGACCCGGACAATGGCGAGCGGCTAGCCCAACGCTGGTGTGCGGCTTGCCACGTCGTCTCGGCGACGCAGCGTCAAACCACGACCGACCAGGCACCGCCATTCGCGACTATTGCAAAAATACCAGGCTTCGATGCCGCCAAGATCGCGCTGTTCCTGCTCGATCCTCATCCGAAGATGCCGGATATGGGACTATCGCGGACGGAGGCGGCGGATCTTGCGGCATATATCGCAACCCTCAAATGAAAATGTGGATGGCGGGCTTCAGCGACGCGCCGTCGAAGGCTAAACGGCATCACAGCACCGGGAAGGGGGCCATGCGCAAACTCTCACTCGCTATCATGTTCCTGGGAGCATCCGGCATTATTACGGCCGCTATCGCGCCGGCTTCGGCAGCAACAACTTGCTCCGGCAGATACCGAACTTGCCTTCGCGTGTGCCCCCACGGCGAGCGCTGCCGTCCGGGATGTACTGAGGTCTTTTCAAACTGTGTCCGCAGCGGATGCTGGGACAGCATGATAGAGCACGCTTGCGGTTACATAAAACGCTGAAGATTTACCGGGGGGGCCCGCGATTCCCTAACTCTCCGGCTCGGCCCTTATTGCCTGTTCTGCACGTCGACCGGATGAGCCGGCCTGTTTTGATTTGCATCCAGCGTGACGATTCCACGCAAGAGCCGTCCCAAAAGGTCGGCTCCGGTGATGATGCGTTTTTGGTGACCCCAGACCAGGATCAAGTCGTCGTCGATGACATCGTCCTCGGGATGTTCCGCCTTCACCTTCATGCGGCCGATCACGCTGCCCAAAGGGGTGCGCATATCGGTGATGATGATCGGGCGATGCCAGTAGATTTCCGGGTCGACCGAGGTTGTGCTGAACAACGTATCGCGCAGAAAATGGTGGGCATCGAGCACGAAGGTCGGTCGATCCGAAGCGTCGACGATGATGATCCACTTTTTCCCGGAAGCGTTTAAACGTCGCAGGAACGGATCGTCGGGCGACCGCGCGAACTTCGGCAGCACAGGCCGCTCGTTCGCGATGGGCAGCGCGATGACACTGCGAGGGTCGACCAGCTCCCCCTCATCCGCCACGAGGATATCGTCGAGGTCGAGAAAGTTCAGCGCGCCGAGAGCCTCCAAATGGCTTACGTCCACGCCGGCGACGCCGGCGTGCCGCGTGATCAGCGCCCGAAAGTCGCGCTCTCGTAGGAATGTGATTCCCTCCGCTCCGAGCCACCAATTGAGAACGATCGCCGTGGGCTTCGCAATCGGATAAAGCCCAACCCGGTACACGTTGAGCAGCGGCGTGAGCCGCGCCGCCATGCGCATTGCGTGTCGCGAAAAATAGGCTTGCGGAATGATTTCGCCGAACAGCGTGATGACGACCGTCGAGAAGACAAACGCTCCTATGCCGGTCAGGACGGAACCCGACAACAGCGTGAGCAGCACGTTGATCGTGACATTGCCCCACAGCACCGTGGCCAGGGTGAGGTTGGAATCTTTGCGCAAGGCGAGCAATCCGGACGCATCGCGATTGCCTCCTGCCGCTTCGACCTCCAGCCGCAGCTTGCTGATGCTGAAAATCGCCAGATTGAGGCCGGAAAAAATGCCGGATTGCGCAATGCACAGCGCAATGCCGAGCCAGACGAAGACGTCCGCCAGCGACAGCAAGTCCCAGGGCGAAGCGGCCATCTAACTCAATCCGAACCGTTGAATGAACAATATCTTCACGAAATGCGTAAGCGCGACGTAGCTCATCAGGATAAGCCTCGTTTTGTCGCTGGAATATCCTCAACGCTTATGTTCGCGTCGAATAAAGTTGAATTGCCTTGATCAACGTCAACTCTATCCGATGCCGGACATTTATCTTGCGCTGCTATTGTCTCTTAGCAAACTTGCCGCTTGTGCCGGCGAATATTCGCCTTGCGGGGAATAGCCGGAAATAGCGTGTAACGGCTTTACGAGCACTGCGCCGCGATCGCGATGAGGCGATCGATCGTCACCGCACCCGGTTGCCGACCACCGACAATTGCGCGTAGCGCTCGGCGCCGCTCTCGCTGAGGTCGCCGGTCACCGGCTTTTTCCATTCCATGCCGACGATGGCGCCGAGACGGGCGCTGGAGATCATGTTGTCGGCGATCACGGCGGCGCCGGCGCCGGGCGCGACCGACACTGCAATGCCATAGTCGGCGCCGCGCACCACATTGGCGTTGACGGTGACATCGCGCAGATATTGGCCCCAGCCGGCGGCGATGCCGATATAGGGCGCGTTCTCGATGACGTTGCCGCTCACCGCGGTGTCGGCCTCGACGCCGATGCCGATGCCGGCGCCGTCGTTCGGATCGGCGCCGGCGGGCCGGCGCGGCACGAGGTTGCGGATCAGGTTGCCTTGCACCACGGCGAGCCGGCCGCCGTCGTTGAAATTGGTCACCGAGACGCCAACTGCGGCGCCGTCGACGATGTTGTTTGCGATCATCGCGCCTTCGAAGCCGAATTCGGCATAGAGCGCGACTTCGCCGATTGCGCTGCAGGTATTGCCGAGAATTTGCAGATTGGACGCGGCATTGCCGCGTACCGCGGAGAATGCCGCGTTTTGAATGCGGTTGCCGCGCACCATGACGTTGTTGGCGCGGAAAACGTTGATGGCGTTGCCGTACTGCCCCGAGCCGCCGGATTTGTTGGCGACATTGTCGATGCGATTATCGACCACCAGCGTGCCGTCGTCGCCAGCCGTTGTGCGCCAGACCAGAATGCCGCCATTGCCGGCGCCGCGCACGGTGTTGCCGGCGATCCGCAAGTCCTGCGCGTCGATCGAGAAGATGGCTATGTCGGCGGCGCTGACCGTAGTGCCGGTGACTTCGCCGTCGATTGTCTCGAGCGTAATGCCGTTGCGGCCAGCGCTGACTATCTCGCAATCGGCGATACGTAGCGCATGGCCTTGCGTCAGGTGTACGAGCCCGCGCCGCTCGGGCAGCGGGATGCTGGCGCCGTCGAGGATCAGGCCTGAGAGCGCGATGTTGTCGCTGCCGGTGGCCGACAGCATCGAAGGGCCGCCGGCCATGACGATGCGCGTCAGTCCGGCGACGCCGGCGATGGCCGCATGGGTCGGCAAATTCAGCGCGCCGGCGCGGTAAAAGCCGGCCGGCAGATGCAGCACCGTGCCTGCGGCCGCGGCCTGGTCGATGGCGCGCTGCAGCGCCTTCGATTGATCGTCCGGCGCGTCCGGCCGCAGCCCGAACGCTGTGGCGTCGGTCGTCGATCGCGCCGCGGCGTCGCGCGCAAGCGCCGGCGCCGCAGCGCCGGCCGTGGCGGCGCCGGCGAGGGCGGCAAACAGGCGGCGGCGGTCGAGGTTCATCGCAAAATTCCGTTAAGCGCTGCGCAACGCCTATCACATGGTGTGCCACTAAACCGTTTCAGTGCGGCACACGCGACGTTCTCGCGTTAACGGTTAACGGCGGCTTGCGGCGATGAGCGCGATGAGGAGCGCCTCGGCGGCTTTCAGAAGTTGGGCGGGCATCGGTGGCTTTTTCGAGCGTCGCCGCGGCCGCGGCTTAGTATTGACCGGTGGGATATGGACGAATTGCACCAGCGGCCGAGTGCCGCGCACCTGTTCCAGGGCCCGCCAGTAAGCGTAGTTGCATAGATAGCGGCCGGCATCGCGCGACAGCCGTGCCTTCGTTCCCGCCGCGCCGGCGAGGCACGCGAATGGCGCATTGCCGGCAAGTGCCGCCGGTCCGTGAAGTTTTATGACACCGTGGCGCGGCCGGTGCCCGCTGGCATCGGGAAACAGCACCGAGACGGCGTTGCGCGCCCGCGTCTCGATGCAAAGCTGACGCCGTCGCCCGGCCACGCCGAACATCAGCACAATGTCGGGTTTTTGCGCGAAGAGTTTCGGCAAATCGCGATCGACCGACGCATAAGTCGTCGCGAACACGTACACTACGCGTTCGATCCCGGCCAAGGCCGGCCGCCGCCGGCGCGCCAACGTCTCGGCCAGCGCCGCGCTCGGATTGAACGGCGCGCCGGGGAACGGGCCGAAGCCGGTGATGAGGACACGCATCAGAGCCCGAGCATTTCGGCGATCTTCTCGACCGCGGTGGCCGGCGCCAACCCCCCGGCCGCGACCTCGGCTTCGAGTTTTGGCAGCGCCGCTTTGAGCGCGCGGTCGGAGCGCAGCGGCGCGAACAGCCGTTCTTCCAACATGGCCCACATCCACTTCACCTGCTGTTCGCCGCGGCGCGCCGCGAGCTCGCCCGAAGCTGTGAGCTTTTTTCGATGATCGAGGATGTGGGTCCACAGCGCCGCGATGCCGTCGCCCTTGAGCGCCGAATAGGTGACCACCGGCGGCGACCAGTTCGCGGAAGCCGGCTTGAGGATATGCAGCGCCGCGCCGTATTCGGCCGCCGTCAGCTTGGCGCGCGGCAGGTTGTCGCCGTCGGCCTTGTTGATGGCGATCATGTCGGCAAGCTCGACGACGCCTTTCTTGAGGCCTTGCAACTCGTCGCCGCCGCCGGGCAGCACCAGCACCAGGAAAAAGTCGGTCATGTCGGCGACCGCGATTTCCGATTGGCCGACGCCCACGGTCTCGACCAGCACCACGTCGTAGCCGGCGGCCTCGCACAGCAGCATGGTCTCGCGGGTCTTGGCGGCGACGCCGCCGAGCGTGCCGGAAGCAGGCGAGGGGCGGATGAAGGCGTTGGCATCGGTTGCAAGCCGCGCCATGCGCGTCTTGTCGGCGAGGATCGAGCCGCCGGTGCGCCGCGACGACGGATCGACCGCCAGCACCGCGACCTTGTGGCCTTGCCGCGTCAGCATCGCGCCGAGCGCGTCGATGGTGGTCGATTTGCCGACGCCGGGCGAGCCGGTGATGCCGACGCGCACCGCCCTGCCGGTCGCTCCGAGGAGCGCCTGGGTGAGCGCGGCTGCGGTGCTGCGATGATCGGCGCGCTTGCTCTCGATCAGCGTGATGGCACGCGACAGCACGGTGCGGTCGCCGGCGCGGATGCCTTGCGCCAGGCGCTCGACATCAGAGGCTGGGGAGGGCGATGCCATGCTGTCTCATCGCGGCGCGCGCTTGGTCCGTCAAGTCAATGCTCCATCAGCAATGCGAGCCCGCCGCCGGCATGCGGGCTTGCGGCGCTCGCGCGCGCCAAGGCCAGTACCGCCTCGCGGCTCTTCACGCGGCAGGCGACGGTCGCCGCCTTCTCGCAAAATTTATCCTGCGTCGCTTCGTCGGCGTCGCTTTCGTCGACCGCGATCAAGAGATAAACGCCATCGGCAAGCTTGCGCGCAATGCCATATTCCACAGGCTTGCCGGGGCGGATGCTTTGCACGATGAAGTCTGAGCCATCGAAGGCGTGGAGCGTGAACGGACCGATATCCTTGGCGCTGCCGCCCACGGGGACGTAGCGGCCGTCCTGCCAGCGGAAGGTTTCGGCGCTCGGCTCGCGCACCGCACCATCGCGTAAAACGTAAAACTGTAAGCGCGGTTTCTTGCCTAGGAGCGGCTGACCATCGGTCAAGAGCGGCTCGTTGGACGAAATGCAGCCGGTCAGCAGCGCGAGGCTCGCGAGCGCAAGCCAAAGGGTCGCACGACGCGCGCGTCGGGATGAAATTTTGTTCATGGTGCCCGCGTCATGGCCTGAAAAACTTGCGAACCAATACAGATAGTCTACACTGGGCCCAATGTTTCTGTGCAGTAATTTAGTGGATCGCAACCACGCCGACGCTAAGAAATTTGCAGCGCCGGGAATAGCATCTTTCTGAATTGACAATCGAAGTCCGCCAGAGCAACGCCAACATTGGTCTTGGAAAGACCGCGTTGTGGTCGAACTCAGGCCGCATCGCGCCGCTGACATCGCGCGCAGCCAAGGTGCGGCGGCGCGTGCCGCGCTTCCACCGACGGCACGGGAGATGACGATGACCTGGGATCAGATCGAGAGCAACTGGCTGCACTTCAAAGACCGGCTGCGGCACAACTGGGCCAAGCTTACCGACGAAGACGTCACCCGCATCAACGGCCGCCGCGACGAGCTCGCCGCCCGGCTGCAGGAGCGGTACGGCTTTGCTCGATCGGAGGCCGAGCGCGAGATCGGCGCCTGGATCCGCTGCCAACGCCACGCGGCATAGCAACACTTATGGCAAAATCGCGAATGCCCGCGCCGGAAAGCCCAGGCCCTTTTCCACTTTCGGCCAGGTCACCACGATGACCGCGCCGGTTGCCGGCACTTTGTCGAGGTTGGCCATGACCTCGATCTGATAATGGCCGTGCTGCAGGATGTAGGTTTCCGAATCCATCTTGTCGGTGGTGTCGGTGTCCATGGCTTCGTGGCCGGTGGCGGTCACGTCGCGCTGCTCGTAGAGATATTTGATGGTCTCGAAGGCCCAGGCCGGAAACGGCTGGCGCTTGAAGCGCTCGGGGTTTGAGTCCCAATCCTTGTACATGTCGGTGCGCAATGCCGCGAAGGCGCCCTTGGGCACGCGGCCGTGCGCGCGCTCCCACGCTTGCAGGTCGGCGACCGAGAAGGCGTGGTTCGGGTCCTTGCTGAGATAAGGCGTGTCATCGAGCACGACGAGCGGCAAGATCATCTGCTTGAGCGGAATCTGATCCATGGTGATGCCGTCTGGCGCAAAATGGGCCGGCGGATCGACATGGGTGCCATATTGCCCGACCATCTCGTAAAAGGTGGTGCGGAAGCCGTCCTTGGCGATGGTGTAGGGCTCGTGCGTCTTCGGATCGGCGGCGGGCGAGAATTTGGCTTGGCCGAACCCGGCCCAGACCGGCGTTTCCGGGCCAAAACTGTGGGTGAGATCGACGAAGGTTTTTGCGGCGATGATGCGATAGGCGAGCGCCAGGTCCGATTGGTCCCGTGCCTGCGCCGGCGCGAAGACCATCGGCAGCGCGCAAAGCGCTCCGATCAATAGGACACCGCGACGCGGCATCGTACCCTCCTTGCGGAATCGCTAACACATCAGTCCGGCAGCGGAATGAACTCGGTGGTGTCGCCCGGCACGATGTCAAAACGGCCCGCCTTCCAGTCGGCCTTGGCGGCGTCGATCCGTTCCTTGCGCGAGGAGACGAAATTCCACCAGATATGGCGCGGCCCGTCCATGGCGGCGCCGCCGACCATAACGAAGTGGGCATCGCTCGCCGCCCGGATAGCAACCGGATTGCCAGGCTTGAGCACCAGAAGCCGCTCCGGCCCATGGCGGTCGCCGCCGATCTCGATCTCGCCGCCGAGCACATAGACGGCGCGCTCCTCATGGGCGGCATCGAGCGGCAGCGTCGCGCCGGCGTTGAGGCGGGCGTCGGCGAACAGCGTGTCCCACGAGGTCACGACCGGCGAACGCAAGCCGTGCAGCGTGCCGGCGACGACCCGCAACGCTATGCCGTCCTCGCTGAGCGCGGGGATGTCGGCTGTGGCGGTGTGGGCAAAGGCCGGCGCCGTTTCCTCGTCCTGCATTGGCAGGGCCACCCACAGCTGCAAGCCGTGCAGCGGCTCGCCGCCGTCGCGCCGGTCGGCGGCGGTGCGCTCGGAATGCACGATGCCGCGCCCGGCGGTCATCCAGTTGACCGCGCCGGGACGGATCGGCATCGCCGTGCCAAGACTGTCGCGATGCACGATCTCGCCGTCGAACAGGTAGGTGACGGTGGCGAGCCCGATATGGGGGTGTGGCCGCACGTCGACGCCGTCGCCGGCCTTGAACACCGCCGGCCCGAAATGGTCGAAGAAGATGAACGGTCCGACCATGCGCGAGCGCCCCGACGGCAGTGCGCGATGAACCTGGAAGCCGCCGAGGTCGACCGAGCGCGGCACGATCACTTGCTCGATGGCGTCGCTCGATTGGGCGTCGCCGAGATTGGGGTCTTTGCCGGGGAAAAAGCTCATGATTTCCTCCGTCGACTACGGAAAGTCTCAGTTAGAATTTTCGCTCTCGCCGAAGGCGAGGATATAGCCTTCCGGATCCATAATATAGAATTCGCGCGTGCCCCATGGGGTGCTGGCGAGCGGCTTTGTGATTGTCGCCCCTTTGGCTTTGCATGTCTCATACAATGCATCCACGCCGACAACGCCGGCATAAATGTCCAAATGCTCGTGCTCGCGCCGATTGGTGCGATCCGCGACCGTTTTCGGCGCGCATTTGAGGTGAACCTCAAAGCCGTCCCGTTCGCCAATGGCATAAAATCCGCCCCAGGTCGGGCTGAACGAGAAGCCGAGTACGTCGGTATAAAACTTGATCGCCCGATCGAGGTCGTCGATGAGCAATTGCGGAGCAAAAGTCCTAATGCGTGTTGCGACCGCCGCCATGACGCATTTCTCCTGCAGGATAGTGCGCGCGCCAACTGCGAGGAGCCTAAAAGTTCCCCGTCGGGCCTGCCAGTCACATTTGCTTTAGCGCGAGATCGGCCGGCTCAGCGCCGCGGTCTTGCCTTCGCCACCAGGTCGGCGATGAAGCGCGGCTGGGCGAAGGCGGCGACGTGGTGCTCGGGGCTCCAGTATTTTGTCGTGAAGCTGCCGGCCTTGCGGTAGCGCGCGGCGATGGTTTTTGCCGGCGTGGCGCGCAGCGTCTTGTTGTCGGTGGCAAAGCCGATCGCCATGTGTCCGCCGACATAGACCGGGATGGCGGCGACATAGCAGGTGGCGTCGGCGAACAATTTTCGGAACTTCGTCATGGTCGACGTCAGCTCGTTCTTCTGGAAGAACGGCACGCCGTTCTGCGTGATCAGCACGCCGCCCTTTTTCATGCAGCGCCGGCAGCCGCTATAAAATTTCTCGCCGAACAGGATTTTGCCCGGCCCCTGCGGGTCCGTGGAATCGACGATGATCACGTCGAAGCGCCGGTCTGTCTTGGTGACATATTTGGCGCCGTCGTCGATGACGCTTTCGAAGCGCTTGTCGGCGAATACCGGGCCGGTGAATTCGGGAAAGTGCTCCTTGGCGAATTCGACCACCTTTGCGTCGATCTCGACCTGGGTGAGGCGCTTCACCGTCTTGTGCTTGAGTACTTCTTCCGCGATGCCGCAGTCGCCGCCGCCGATGATCAATACGTCCTGGGCGTTGCCGTGGGCGAACAGCGGTACATGCGACATCATCTCCTGGTAGATGAATTCGTCGCGCTTCGAGATCTGGGTGGCGCCGTCGAGCATCAGCATTTTGCCGAAATACTGCTGCTCGAACAGGATGAGATGCTGGTGCTCGGTGTGCAGTTCATACAGTACCTTTTCGACCTCGAAGGTCATGCGGAAGCCGAGATCGTCGAACAGCGTCTCAGGTATCCAGCGTTTCTCGGCCATGACACCTCCCAAGCCTTAAAGTGAGATAGAGCCCGTACGGAAAACGGCCGGGACCCGGCCCGGCCGCTTGATCGTCGCAGATTCGCTGCCGCGCTTTAAGCGCAGCGTTTAAGCGTCTTGGCCGCGGAGCAGCTCGTTGACGCCGACGCGCTTGGCCGAGAATGCCTCGCGCAGCACGGGGATGCAGGCGTCGGGATTGGCCGAGCCGCACATGAATACGTCGAGCGCGGCATAGCCGACTTCCGGCCAGGTGTGGATGGAGATGTGGCTCTCCGCCAGCACCGCCACGCCGGAGACGCCGCTCGGCTGGAAGTGGTGCAGGTGGATATGCAGCAGCGTCGCCTTGGCGGCATCGACGCAGCGGCGCAGCGTTGCTTCGATATGGTCGATGTCGTCGAGCCGCTTGGCGCCGTGCAGGTCGACGATCAGGTGCGCGCCGGCGCAGCGCACGCCGTTGCGGACGGCGAAATGATCGAAGCGCTCGTCCGCCGGCGGCGGCGCGACTTTGAGCTTGGTCTTTCTTGCTTCCGTTCGGGCGGTACCTGGAACCCCCAAGCCCTTCACCGATCGCAAGAGGGCATTCTGTGCCATGCTTCCTCTCCAACCAGAGACCAGAACCCGAGATGCCGGATTACCGGCGCCGCGGAATGCGAATGCCGCCCGATCAGTCCACGCGAACCAACCAACAGCGGCAAATTCCCCACATAAATGCAATCAGCGGGGAGTCAAGAAGATTCTGCAAGAAAACCTTTAATGCTTCGTCACGTTCCACCGTTCGTCGCACGCTAAGACGCTTTGTCGACGCTGCGATACGCGCTGGAAAGACGCGCGAGCCGACTTGCCGTCGCTGCGATGCTCGCTAAGCTTGCTCGAGGCGACGCTAGAACCAAAAACGGACGACCAGGGATGAACACGAGCTTCGCACGACCGCATTCGACAGCGCAGAAACTGCTGCGGCACAGCACTTTTCGACTTTGCACCTGTTGTCCGCCGACAGCTCTTCCGGAGAATCTGGCGCGGCGAAATTTTCTCGCCGGCGGCCTCGCCGCGCTTGGTCTCGGCGCCTCGGCGGCGCCGGCGGCCGCTCAAGGGGCGTCGGAGAAGAAGCGCATCGACGTCCATCACCACTACGTTCCGCCGGTGCAGGGCGAGGCGATGGCGATGCACGGCGGTCAGGCGCCGAAGTGGACGCTGCAGTCTTCTCTCGCCGACATGGAGAAGGCCGGCGTGACGACTGCCGTCCTGTCGCTGGCGCCGCCCGGTGTCTGGTTCGGCGATGTCGATGAGGGTCGCTCGCTGGCGCGCGCCTGCAACGAGTATGGGGCGCGGCTGCGCAAGGACAATCCCGGCCGCTTCGGACTGTTCGCCGCCATTCCGCTGCCCGATACCGAAGGCTCACTGCGCGAGATCGAATATGCCCTCGACGTGCTCAAAGCCGACGGCATCGCGATATTGACGAGCTACGGCGAAAAATATCTCGGCGACGAGACCTTCGTGCCGGTGTTCGAGGAGCTCAATCGGCGCAAGGCCATGGTCTATACCCATCCGGTCAATCCGGCCTGTTGCACCCATTTGGCCGACGGCGTCGGGCCGAGCTCGATCGAGTTCGCAACCGACACCACGCGCACCATCGCCAGCCTGATCTTCGGCAAGGCCGGCACCGCCTTTCAATGCCCCGACATCCGATTCATCTGGTCGCATAGCGGCGGCACGCTGCCGTTCCTGATCGGCCGTTTCATCCGCGAGCAGGTGGTCAGGAAAGATCCGCGCATGCCGGACGGGCCGGAGCCGATCGTGCGGAAATATTTCTACGAGATCGCGCAGGGCAATGAGCCCGGCCAATTCGCGGCGCTGTTGAAGCTCGTGCCGGTGTCGCAGCTGCTGTTCGGCTCGGACTATCCCTATCGCGAAGCCATCGAGGCGGCGAACGGGCTTCGCGCCCATCCGTTCACCGATGCCGAGCGCGCCTCGATCGACCGCGAAACCGCGCTGCGCCTGATGCCGGGGCTCGCCGGATAGCTAAAGGTATCCTCCGGTGCACCGCACAATGAGCGGGCCACATTTTTGCCCGCGGATACTCTTAAGCGGTGGCGACACGGGGCGGCCGAAGCAGGTATAAGCCGGCCACGTTCACCCGCCGGGCCACGGCGGAAGAGGGAAGGGAGAACGGCTATGATGCGCAGTTTGGGAGCTGGGATGCTGTTGGCGTTGTCGGCGTTGCTGCCGGCGCAGCAGGCAGCGGCGCAGGATCCGCTGGCCGGCGCCATCGTCGGCGGCGCGCTCGGCGGCATTATCGGCGGCGCAGTGGGCCGCGGTGCGGGCGCCTTTGCCGGCGCCGCGATCGGGGCGACGACCGGCGCGATTATCGCCAGCGAGGCACAACGGCGTGCCGGCGGCTATTACTGGTGGCACGGCGGCTGCTATTACCAATATCCGAACGGCGCCTGGGTGCAGATCGCGCCGAATTATTGCAGCTACTGAGCCGGGCGTAGCCGTCCGCGCATTCTAGCCGTTGACGGCGACGGCCTGCGGGATCACTGGCGCCGCCGGCTTTTTGGCGCGCGTGCGGAAGAAGCCGAGCACGCGCTTGGCGGTGTCGGGCTGCAAGCGGTTGAAGCTCATCAGCGCCCGTTCGAGGTCTTCGGTCGACATGCCGCGGTCGGCTGCCCGTAACAGCAGGATCGCCTTGGTGGTGGTCGACGACAGGCCGGCGACCTTGGCCAGGATCAGCACGATCTCGGCGCCGGGATCGAGCAGCGCCCGCTCGACCACGTCGATCGGCGTATCGCACAGAAGCGACAGCGCGATCGCGGTTTCCTCGAATTTGCGGTCGCGCGCATATTGGTAGATCTCGGACTCGCCGATGCGGCGAAGGCGGTTCTGCCGCTCCACCGCCGCCTCCGCCGCGGCGAAGGCTGGCGAGGAATTGCGGATTTCGTCGCGCATGCCGCCGACCACTTCGGCCATGACGCCGTCGATGGTCGTTGAGGCTTGCGGGTTCTCGGCGGCGAGGCGGGCGCGCACCGCGCTCGAGGCCTTTTCGAGAAGCATCAGGAAATGCGGCCGCGGGATGTCGCTGCGCATGCCGACTTCGCTCGCCAGTGTGTCGTCGCCGTTCGAGCGCTTGACCAGGACGCGAAAGCCGGCGTCGGAGAAGCGGGCGCCGCGGTTCTTCACCACCGCATGCACCACGTCGCGGTCGCCGCGCTCGACCAGGATATCGGTTACCGCTTCGCTGAGCGCGTCGCGCTGGGTGATGGCGTAGAGGTGCTGCTGGCTCTTGCTGTTGGCGGTGGCGACGAGCGTGTGCTCGCTGAGCCGTTCCGAGCGGGTCAGCACCGGGCGGGCGACCTCGATGTCGTCGTCGCCGGCGAGGAGCTGGATGACATTGCTCGGCGCGTTGGCGATCGGCGCCAGGCGCTGGGCGAGCTTGGCCCGCGCCTTGGCCTCGATCCTGACCATCAGCCGCGCCATGACGTCGTCGAACACGCCGATCTGGTCCTCGGAAAAGCGCTGAGCGCCGTTGATGAAGAGATCGGTGACGCTGGTCAGGATCGCGATGCCGCGCGAGCTCGAGCCGGAGGCCAGCGTGGTTTCGAGCTCGTCAAGCAGGGACAGGGTACCGTTCATGCGCCACGCCGCCACGCCATTGAATTTCCGGTGAGAATGCCGCGCGAGCGGTGAACAAACCGTTCTTCGCGGCGGCCGAGCCGGCGCGGGTCGTGGTTAATGAAAGGATAAATGGCGCCGTTGCCCTATTCCCGTACCGCAGGCGCGCCGGCCAGCGGCAACCGATACGTTATCGCCGGCCGAAGGCACCCATCCGGTTGTGCACCTCGGCGGGAACGCGATAGTCGCGGATGACCGGCCGGGGGTCGCGCAAGCCGAACGCCTCGCGCTGGACCATGAAGCACCACAGCGCGTCACTGGCGTCGTGGACGAGGCGCGCCCGTGCCGCGTCTTTCGCGCCGTGGCTGCGGTCGTGCTCGGCCAAGGCGGCGAGGGCTGCTTCCAACGCGCGTCCCATCCGGCCGAGCGCCGCGACTTGCTCCTGCGCAATCTCGTAGTCGAGCGCGTCAATGCGCGCGGTGCGCGAACTTGAACTCGCTTGCGGCGGGCGTAAAGTCATACCATCAAGATAATAAGCAATCCCGTCATCGCTGTGGAGGAAATCATGCGAAGACTTTTCGTCGCCAGAAGATTTGCCGTTGCCGTCCTTTCGATCCTCGCGCTGGCGGGCGCGGTCCGCAACGCCGCCGCCGAGGATACGCTCAAGGTCGCCATCCCGCAGAAGGGCGCCTGGGACGCCGGCATTGCCGAGCTCGGCCAGCGCGGCGGTATCTTCAAGAAGCACGGGCTCAATCTCGACATCCTCTATACGACCGCCGGGCCGGAATCGATCCAGGCGATGATCGGCGGCTCGATCGACGTCGCGGTGGCCTCGGGCGTGTCGGCGGCGATCGGCACCTTCGGCAAGGGCGCGCCGATCCGCATCATTTCCAGCGAAATGACCGGCGCGCCGGATCTTTACTGGTATGTGCCCGCCGATTCGCCGATCAAGACCATCCAGGATTTCAACGACAAGACGGTGGCCTATTCGGCGGTCGGCTCGTCGAGCCACGGCTCGCTCTTGGCCCTGATCGCGCAATATCACCTGACCGCGAAGCCGACCGCGACCGGCAATATCGCATCCACCATTACGCAGACCATGACCAAGCAGGTCGACGTTGGCTTCGGCGCCGCTCCTTTCGGGCTCGATCTGGTCGAGGCCGGCAAGGCCCGCATCATCGCCACCGGCAACGACGTCACGGCGCTCCGCACCCGCGCGGTGCGCGTCAATCTCACCGGCGCGATCACGTTGCAGAATCGCAAAGATGCCATCGTGCGCTTCATGCAGGCCTATAAGGAGACGGTGGACTGGATGTATTCCAGCCCCGATGCGCTCAAGGCCTACGGCGAATATTCCGGCCTGCCGGCCTCGATCGTGCAGCGGGTGCTCAAGCTGATCCCCAAGGAGGCGCTGCAGACCGATGAGATCATGGGCATCAACGACCTCATGGCCGACGCCGTGACGCAGAAATTCCTCTCAGCGCCGCTGACGCCGGATCAGCTCAAGGAGCTTATTCAGGTTCAGAAATAAGTGTTTCCCCTCCCCCGCAAGGGGGGCTTAGTCAGCGCTCCCACGTCACCACGCTGACGCCCGCCGCGGCGTCGAGAACGCGTCGCGGGCCGGGTTTGAGGCCGTGGCGCATCAACACGTCCTCCGGCGTCGCATTCGGCCCGACTTCCTTGAACACCGGATGGCCGCCGGGGATTTTGGCATTCGCCGCGCGCGACAGGTGAAAGCTGTCGTAGAGCGGCAGGAACATGCTGAACACCTCGGTGCCGCCGATGATGGCGACGGCGCCGTCGCCGGCGCCGAGCTGTTCAATGGCTTCCTCCAGCGCCGCGCCGGTCGGATTCCAAAACAGCGCATTGGGATACGCCGGATCGGGGGCGGTCGTCGCCGTCTGCCGCGTCACGACCAGGCGTTTTCTTCGCGCCGCTCCCGGACCGCCTTCGTGGGAATGCCGGCCGTGCACGACGACGGCGGCGCGGTCGAGGCCGGCCTGGAACAAGGCATAGTCGGCGTCGTTGCGGATCGCGGCCGGCATCGCGCCGAGCGCGTCGTTGATCATGCCGTCGGCCGAAACGATGGCGTAGCCCTCGATGCGCCGCAAGGCGATGACCCTCGGCGCCTAGAATACCGCGAGGTATTTCAACAGCGAGATTATGCCGAGCACGATGACCACCACGCGCACGATCTGCTTGGCGCGGCCGTCCATCGGCAGCATGTTGACCAGATAAAGGATGAGGATGACGACGACAAAGGTGATCAATGCGCCGATGAGAACGTCCATGGAATCCTCCGCGTGAAATGCAATGCGAGAAAAACGTCCCGCGCCCCGCCGATGCGAACGACGATTGTTAGCACTCTTGATGGATCAAGTCATGACGCGGCGCCGGATACGGGAAGCCCCCGACGCGGATCGAATAACGCCCCGATAGCCGCTCCGGTTCCGCAATCCCCGTGCGGCGGCGATTTTCACGCACCACATTTGGCCATATACTCACCCGATCGAGGAGTCGACCATGGCCGAGCCCGCAAGCCTCATCATGCTGCAATTTCTCGCCTGGGTGGCGGACCGCCCGCGGACTTACGCTGCGACCATGGAAGCGTGGCACAGCACCTGTCCACGGCTGTCGGTCTGGGAAGACGCGATCATCGACGGACTGGTGCGCATCGACAACGAGGCCGGCCACCCGGTCCGGCTGACGCCGCGCGGCAGCGCCATATTGGAAGAATCACGAGCCGACGCGGTCTAAAGGGTTTTTTTCGATGCCGAAGACCAGACAGATGGGCGCGCTCTCCGGCGCGCTGCTCGCCGCCTGCGCGCTGCTTGCGCCGGCGCCGGTGCGCGCCGAGGTCAATGAAGTCCGCATCGGCATCCAATACGGCTTGATCTATTTGCCGGTGGTGGTCGCCGACGCGCAGGGCTTTTTTGCCATCGAGGCGAAGAAGGCCGGCCTTCCGGATCTGAAGGTCACCGTGCAGCGCTTCTCCGGCTCGCCGGCCATCACCGACGCCGTGCTGTCCGGCAATATCGACGTCGGCGCCTTCGGCACGCCCGGCCTGCTGATCGCCTGGGAGAAGACCAAGGGGCATCAGAATGTCGCGGGATTAGCGGCCTTGGGCGCCAATTCCTTCGTGCTGATGACCAACAAGCCGGACATCAAGACCTTGGCCGATTTTGGCGACAACGACCAGATCGCGGTGCCGGCGACCACCTCGCCGCAAGCGGTGGTGATGCGCATAGCGGCGGAGCAGACGTTCGGCGACTATCGCCATCTCGATAAGCTCCTGGTCGCCATGCCGCATCCCGATGCCACCGCGGCGCTGGTCTCCGGCCGGATCATTTCCGGCTATGTGGCCACCGCCCCGTTCATCTCCGTGCTGAAGAAGAGCGACAAGATTCATACCGTCACCACCTCGAAGGACGTGCTCGGCGAGGAGATGACCGGCGTCGCGCTCGGCGCGCAGAAAAGTTTTGTCGATGCCAATCCGATGGTCGCGAGAGTTCTGATCGCCGCGGTCGAGGATGGCATCACCTACCTTGCCCATGAGCCGCTGCCGGCGGCCGACACCTATCTCAGGGCCGAAGCGTCGCGGCTGCCGCGCGACGGCGTCATCGGCATGCTCACCGACGGCTCCATTGTCTTTTCAGTGGCGCCGACCGGGCTGATGAAGCTCGCCGCCTTCATGGCCAAGACCGGCGAGCTCAAAACCGCGCCGGTGACTTGGCAGGACGTGTTCTTTCCGTTGATCGCGTCGCTGAAGGGAAGCTGACGGACGTGCGGCCTATTCGCGGCCGAGCTCCTTCGCAACCGCGTCGACCACGCGCGCTTCCATCGGCTCGACGGCGGTGGGGAAGACTGCGGCGATGTGGCCGTCGCGGCCGACCAGATATTTGTGGAAATTCCACTTCGGCGTTTCCAACGGCCGCTCGCTCGCCGCCCATTTGTAGAACGGATGCGCGTTCGGGCCGACGACTTCGGCCTTGGCGGCAAGCGGGAAGGTGACGCCGTATTCCTGGTTCGCGGTCTCGGTGATTTCGGCCACGCCGCCCGGTTCCTGGCCGCCGAAATCGTTCGACGGCACGCCGACCAACATCAGCCCGCGCTCGTGGAAGCGCTTATAAAGCTGTTCCAGTCCGGCATATTGCGGCGTGTAACCGCACAGCGATGCGGTGTTGACGACGACGATCGGCTTGCCGGCAAAATCCGATAACCGGATCGGCTCGCCTTGCAGGCCGGCGAATGAGAATGCGTAGGCGGTGACAGGACTCATGGCGGCGTCAGTCGTGGAGGAGGCTTGCGCAAGCTTAGGCGTTGCGACGGCCGCGGCAAAGAGCGCGAGAAAACCTCTGCGGTCGGACATCATGCTGAATCTCCCGATGACATTCTAGCGCGTTTTCAGCCTGGAACAGGACCGAGCATTTGCTAGGTTCATCAATTATCCGGGAGCAACGCTATGAACGGACTGCCGAGCGACGCCCAGGCCAAGGCGCTGGAATTCGTCAACAGCGCTTCGAGCTACGTCCTGCTCGCCACCATCGCGCTATTGGCCTGGGTGGCGTCGGGCGTGGAATTTTCCAATGACGGCTTGCGTATCGCGTCGATGGCGTGCCTGACGTTGTCGGTGGTGTTCGGCGTCGCCACGCTTGCGCTTATTCCGCTGGTGCAAGAGGCACGGCGGCCGGGTCAGTCGAACTTCGAGGTCGAAGCGCGCTTCATGCTGTTCGGCCGCCGCGGCGCGCGGCTGAAATCGGCGCTACTGCCGCAGTATCTGTTGCTGCTCGCCGGCCTCGTTCTCTACGTTTTCGGCATGGTCAATTGAGAAGAGTGCCGGATTTAGTCCTGTGCTCGCAAAACTATGCCGTCCGTTGCGCGCGCCTTATGGGGCGCGCCATGACGAGGAATGCCTTTAGTGACGCCCGGACGTCGAGGTACCGTCGTAGGTAAAGCCAATGCTGAAAACGATCTCGTTCATCCACAGAGATTCCCGCAAGGTTCCCTGATAGGCCGGCAGATCGCCGAGGTAGGCGTAGGCGACTCTGTCAGTCAGCTCCAGATAAACCGGCTTGTACAGGACGACGCGAAAGCCAAGTTCCGCGCCTGTGGTCACGCCATTCAACTGCCACCAGCCGTTGGTAAGGCCGACCGAGTTGCCCAGCGTTTTTAAGCCCACGTTGTTGGTATATCCGAGCACCGTATCCGTGGTGTGCGGCAGCATTACACCCACGCCGGCCTTGGCGATGGCAGCGACGCTGAGAGTTTCGTTGGTCTGGCCGATCAAGGGATACCGATAGACCGCGTTGGCCATCACGTGATTGGCGCCGTTATGCAGCACCTCGGAAAAATTTTGACTGGTAAGCTGGTAGGACGCATTCGTCGGCACGCCCGCAACCAGTCCTGTCACCTGGGCAAATTGGCCTAAATTGGTGGTGTACTTGGAGTGATCCAAACTCAATTCCACGCCGATCGTGCGGTCGTCATTGACGAACCGGCCGATGCGGATGTTGTACTCTGGCCCAAACAGATCAGTCGGTTGAAAAAGATCCGAAAACGCGAATTGATCGGAGCCTTGGACGTTGTGAATGGTGAAGTCGTTGCCCAGGGATGGCTGCGAAACATGAATGTCGGTCGGAGCCCACCATTGCTTGCTGTATCCCCACGAACCATACCATTCGCCGTCGCGAAAAAAGCGTATGAACGCATTATCACTATCTGGGGCGGCAGATTGCAGTTGGCCTGACGCCGGTTGGCCTTGCGCTGGGGTCTCGGCTGCGATCATGGCGGATTGCAGTTGGCCCGGCGCCTGAGCATGCGCCGCGGCGCCGGCCGCGAGCGCGGCCAGAACGCCTGCCTGAATTGACCAACGCCAGTGACTCATCGCACGTCCCAACGCAACGTCCACGGCAGTGGAAAGCAGTGTAGATTCAGCGTGTTATCCGGATAGACCCCACAGCACCTTGTATATTAGCGATTTTCTGGACTGCCGGAAAGCGATCTCTAGCCTTTGGCGGCGGCGTCACCTCGGGGCTCAACGCGTGTTTTGATGTAGATAAATCCGGCTTTGAGCTAGGGCTAGTTGGCTCCGATCGAGTTCGGGGACAGGTTTTCCGGATGATGCTTTAGCTCAGCGGCCTGCCGGGCTGCGGCGGAATATCGAACACGTTGAGCACCAAGCCGATCATGCCATAGAGGCCGGAACAGGTGACGGCTTCGATGACGCCTTCAAGTCCGAAGGCCGCCTTGGTGCGCTCGAATGTCGCCGCGCTGACGGTCTTGTTGGCAAGCAGCTCGGTGACGAAGTCGTAGATCAGCCGCTCGTCGTCGCGCTTGAAATCCGGCCGCTTCCTGGCGCGGATGGCGTCGATGACGTCTTGCGTAATGCCTTCCTTGAGCGCATGCGGCTCGTGCACCGACCAGGCATATTGCACGGTGGCGCTGCGGCAGAGCATCAGGATGATCAGCTCGATGAGGCGGCGGCCGAGCTTTGGGTTGCTGCGGTAATAGTTGACCAGATGGTCGGCCGGCTCGGCGATGTCGGGGGTGTGGATCAGGACCGAGAACGGTCCGGTCAGCGTATTGCGCGGCCGCGACTTCAAAAAGTCGTCGTGGAGCTGTTGCTGACGCGGCGAAAGGTTTTCGCGTTTGACGTCGTCGATGCGAGCCATTTGTTTGTTTTCCTTTATTTCAACTCAGCCGAGCCATCGCCGCGGACCGCGGCGACGTAGCGCACGATCGAGCGCTGCACGACTTGCTTTCCGTCGCGCGGAATCGTGCGGTCGAACCAGGCGCCGTGGATGACGTCGTATTGGTAAGGCGCAAGCAGCGCGCCGATGCGTTCGACCGAAGGCGCCGACAGCGGGATCATGTTCGGGTAGCTGCGCATGAAGGTGACGAATTTGCGGTCGGGAATGACCTGCACGATGTCGCCGGACAAGAGTGCGCCACGGCCATCGCCGCCTTGCGCCCAGTGCAGCACCGTGCCGCCGGCGAAATGGCCGCCGGCCCGGATCAGCGTCACGCCGTCGGCAAGTGTGAGCGTATCGCCGTCCCAGAATTTGATCGCCGGATCGGGCCGCATCACCCATTGGCGGTCGGCGGCATGAAGATGGATCGGCGCATCAAAGGCATGCGCCCATTCGACCATCGACGAATAGTAATGCGGGTGCGAAATGGCGATGCCGAAGAGCCCGCCGAGGCCTTTGACGATGGCGATGGTGGCCTCGTCAATGAGCGAGATGCAGTCCCACAGCACGTTGCCTTTGGCGGTGCGCAACAGCAGCGCGCGCTGGCCAATGGCGAAGGCCGGCACAGTCCCGATGCCGATCAGGCCTGGCTCGTGCTGGCGGAAAGTGTTGGTGTGGCGGCGCGCCAGTGCTTCGTGAGTGGTCCAGGTCTGGCCCGACGGCGGCACGAACTGGCGCTCTTCATCGCAGATTGGGCAGCGCGCCGGCTCCTTCTCGGAGGGCGTAAACTGCGTGCCGCAGGTGTTACAGATGAAGACCGGCATTGGTGGATCGGACATGAAAAACGCGGCGCTCGCAAGCGCCGCGTCTTGCTTCGACGATAATCGCCTAGCTGAGCACTTTGTACTTCTTGAACCAGGCGATCATCTTGTTCCAGGCATCTTCGGCTGCTTCCTTGCGGTAACTCGGCCGATAATCGGCGACGAAACCGTGCGGCGCTCCGGGATATTCATGGAACTCCGCGATCTTGCCGGCGGCCTTGAGGGCATCCTCCATCTGCTTGACCTGATCCGGCGTGATGCCGGTGTCGGCTTCGCCGTAGAGGCCGAGCACGGGCTCTTTCACTTCGGCCGCAAGCTCGATTGAGCTCTTTGGCGCGGCGTCGTTCTTGTCGATCAGCGTGCCGTAGAACGCGACGCCAGCCTTCAGGTTGGGATTGTGCGTCGAATAGTGCCAGACGTTACGGCCGCCGCGGCAAAAGCCCATGATGCCGAGCCGGTTGGTGTCGCCGCCCTGCGACTTCGCCCAGGCCACAGTGGCATCGAGGTCGGCGAACAGCTCGGTGTCGGTCTTTTTGTTGACGATCGGGAAGATCTTCGACATGTCGTCGATCTTGGTCAGGTCGACGCCGCCCGTTTCGGAACGGAAATAATAATTTGGCGCGACGGCGAAGGCGCCAAGATGACCGACGCGGCGGGTAATATCCTTGACCCATTCATGCAGACCAAAGATTTCCATGCAGACAAGAATGACCGGCGGGTTCTGCACATTGGCCGGCCGCGCGAAATAGACCGGCATGTTGCCGCCCGTGACCGCGACATCGGCCATGCCGGCCTTCAGTCCGTTGGCGTCGGTCTGGATGGCATCGGCGCGCACCGGGCCGGCGGCGAGCGTGTAGCCCGCGGCGGCGGCGGCGGAACTCGACATGAAACCGCGCCGCGACAGGGGCGGCATGACCTTGAATAGCCCGATGATGTCGGACGGCAGTTTTTGCATGTTCATTTGGGGGATCCTCCCGCTTCTGTTGGAACGGCTGTTATGCCTGCAAGAATAGTATGACCGCCGCACGACGTATAGGCGGCGCCGCATCCCCGGTATCAACACCGCAAACGGCATTTGCATTCCGGCCACCGGGGGTCTATTTGGAATTCAAACAAGAGTTTGAAAAATGGCGCAATCGTGACGCGGCCGTCCGACATAACCCGCGAGCGGATCATGAAGGCCGCGGAACGGCTGTTCGCAGAGCGCGGTTACGACGCCACCTCGATCCGCGCCATCGTCGCCAAGGCCCGCGTCAACCAGGCCGCGATCAATTACCATTTCGACGGCAAGGATGGGCTTTATCGCGAGGTTTTGCGCGCGGCGTTGCGGGCCCTGACCGACCAGCAGCTCGAACATGCCGACGAGATGAAGGCGATGTCGCGCGAGGCGGCGATGGCCGAGTTCATCCGCCGCCAGCTCCGCCCGCTATTGGGCCGCGACGAATACAGCCGGCACATGCGCATCCTCAATTGGGAGACGGTGCGGCCGACCGCGGTGTTCCGCAAATTGCTCAGCGAGGAGGCCGCCCCCTTCATGGGGCTGGCCGTGGAACTCGTGCGCCGGTTCCAGCCCGAGGCGGATCAACGGACGCTGACCGCGGCCGCCGTGTGGCTGGTCGGCCAATGCAGCGTTTTTCTGCGTAATCGCGAGCAGTTAGCCGATCCGCCGCTGGGGCTGGTGCTCGACGAGGAAGCGGTAGAATGGCTGGCGCAACTGGTCAGCCGCTGGGCCACGGGGGGGCTCGGCCGGCGGGTTTGAGCCCGTCGGCGCCGCAAAAAACTGGGGAATGCCGCAAAAATTCCTTTTTCTGGGCCTTCGGCCGCCCAGAACAGATGTTTGAAATTCAACCGGCCGTTTGAAAAACGGGATGGTCAGAGGGACGGGACGATGCAGCACCAAGCGACCCAGCCGGCCGGACTTGTGAAGTACGTGGCGCCGCAGAACTTGGCTCCGACGAATTTGGCGCAGCCGAACTTGGCTTCGAAAAGTTTGGCGCCGAGGCACGAAGCGCCCTTGCTCAAGCGGTTCGTCGGCAAGCTCGTCGTCGACGTTTTGCCCGCGACATTCGTCAGCGTGCTCGGCGGCGTCATCATCGCCCAATACCAGCTCAATCATGCCGCGGCGTCACATCCGGCGACCGAACAGGTGGTGCCGGCTTCGGCGGAAATGATGCAGCTCGTGCGCGACGAGCACGCGGTGATCATCGACTATCTCAAGGCCCAGACGGCGGCAGAGAAGAACCGCCACGCCGCGGAAGATGCAGCGATCGCGGACGCCCGCTTGGAGGCGGCCGAACCGCCGGCGCCGGCCGCAGCCCCGCTGCCGGCTCCGCGCGCCGTCGCGACGGCGGTCATAGCCAAGCCGGTCCCGGCGCGAACCAAGGTGGCGACTGCTCCGGTTCTGCCGCCGCACGCGCCGCTCTTGATCGCGCAGGCCGATCAGCCGGTGGGCACTGCGCCCGTGGCTGACCCCGCGCCCGAATCGAAGTCGCTTCTGACCAGGACGATCGAGATCAAGGACCACGTCGTCGGCGCCACGCTGCACGTCGTGTCCGCGATCGGCGGCATTCCGTCGTGGATCGCCTCGATGGGCGATCGCATCGGCGGCTCTGGTACAACCTCGAGTTCCACCGGGCGGATGTACTCGACCTCGCTGTGACGCCGGCCGCGCCGGCGCTACTTATGCACAATGGGGTGCGGTCGAGCGGTAAAATGCGGGGGAATAGACGGCAACTTGCGCCACAATTGATGCCTATTGGCAACAGCTCATAAATTTCGTGTTTACAGTGTCTTGTAGCAGTGGCGGATCATGCTAATCGAAGTCTCTGAAGCGGCGGAACTCGTATCGCAGTGAGGCGTTTTGGTCATCGTCGGTGTAGTAATCGGAAGTTGCAAATACCGGATACGCTCAACTTAGTTTGCCTTTGGAGGTTGTGATGCGGTTTGCCGGGAATTTTCATCCCGAATGGGGCTATCTCGCCCCCGCACCCAATTTCATGCGCACCGCCCGGGTCGTGGTCGTCGCCACGGCGATCGGGGCTACGGCCGGTGCCGCCGTGGTGTTGTCGCTGGCCGAGCGCTCGGCGCCCGGTGCGGTGGCCGATGCCGGCAAGACCTTGGTCGTCGTGCATTCGCTGGTGCAGCCGGCCGAAGCCGCCGCACCCGCTGCAGCGCCGGTTGCCGCCGCGACACCGGCGCCTGTCATAGCGCCCGTCGCCACCGCTGCGCCGATCGCTCCGGCGGCTCCCGCCAAAGTGCAGGCAGGCATTCAACCGAGCGCGCCGGCGGCCACGCGCCAACCGAGCCCGCCGCCTGTCACAGCCAGTGCGCAGCCGATTGCGCCGCCGCCTATGACGGCGCAAGTCCCGGCGCCTGCGCCGAGCGACTCGCGCGCGGTTTCGACTTCGGCGGCGCCGGCGAGCGTTGCCGCGCTGTCGGAGAGTCCACCGGTGACTGAGGCTTCACCGCCGGCTGCGACCAATGCCGCGGCCGTTTCTCCGGTCCCGTTGGCGCCGCAAAAGGACGCAATCAAAAAGCCTGCCGCCGCCGGCCTGCAGCCGCCGCGCGGCCCGCAACCGGCGTTTGCCGCCGCCCCGAGGAAGAAGCCGGAAGAGCACGGCCTCGGGCCGGTGCTGCGCCGGCTGTTCAGCGCCAACTAAGCGCGCGATCGCAGGCCCGATAGGCGCGCGCCAGCGCGGCGCTGCATTTTACGCACGACCAACAAAAACAAAAGCCGCCCGCCGGTCGTTCGGCGGGCGGCGCTAGACGAAGGCAAGCGACGACAGGCTTACTTCCACCAAGCCTTCCACCAGTGGTGCTTCATCGCATAGTCGCCCTTGGTCTGTGCCACATCCCAGCTCGGCTCGCTGACCCAGAGAACCTGCGAGGTCCCCCAGGGCTTGGCGGTGTGGTCGTACCAGGCGCGGCAAGCGCCGTTATCCTTGAACTTGACCACGGCGAAGTCCGCATTCGCCGGCGTCGCCGCCGCGAGACCAAGCGCCACAGCGCCAATCCCAAATAGCAAACCTTTCATTTCCAGCTCCCTGTTGTTCCCTTTTCGGGGAACGTTCCGATAGTACGTGGTCGGATTCAGGCAAGCCTGTAGCGGCCACGCACCCGCTATCTGTCGCTTGCGGCAGCAGAAAAGTTCATTGGCCGCTGGTCACGGGCCGTCAGTTACAGATCCTGGCGGAGATCGCGGCGTACAGGGCGGAATCGGCCGACGCCCAGTCGGGCGTCATGGCGACCTTGGTCCAGTTGACGCCCCACGGGGTCGCGCTGCCGTCCCACCAGATCTGGCAATAGCGGCTATCAAAACGCACGACCGCATAATCGGCGCGCGCCGGCGTGACAGCAGCAAGGCCCCAGCGCCATGAGGCCAACGGAAAATGCAAAACGTTTCATTGTCGGCTCCGTGTTGTGCAGGTCCCTGAAGTTGCAGATAATGCGGGCCCGATTGCGGGGCAATGCCGCCGCTCCCGAACACGATCAGCGCGTTCGTCGCAAAACCAAGGAGGATAGTTCATGCCCGAAGTCGTCGTTTATATTTTGGAAGGCCGCACGCTCGAGCAGAAGCGCGGCCTGGTGAAGGACATCACCGCCGCCGTGGTGAAGAACGCCGGCACCACGCCGGAGCAGGTCACCGTGTCGCTGGTTGAGACCGCGAAGAATTCGAAAGGCAAGGGCGGCGTGCTGTTCAGCGAGATGCCGGCGCGTTGAGCCGCCGCTGCGGCGGCCAAAGCAAAGTTAACAGGGTGGCCGGTGTGCCCTTTTGGCACATCGGCCGCCGTCGTTTTTAGCCATAGTCACGGCCGATGAAATCCGGCAATTATGTACTTGACGTACCGACCGGAGTTCAACTAAGCAATGGCCGACAGGCCGACGCTACCGGAAGATGAATTCCGGCTTTCGGCATAGCGTGGTCGCGCTAAAGCATCCGCAAGTTCGATGCGGTCGCTTACGTTCTTAACCCGAAACAGCGCCCGCACTGCATGGCCTGCACCCGGTTCCGAGGACACTGAGTTAGGTGTTTTTATGGGACCGGAGGTGAGTCATGGAGAGACGAAGGTTTACGCGGGAGTTCAAGCTTGAGGCTGTGCGGCTGATCAGAGATC
>Ga0181518_10000205_pt1 | contig 68644 bp, 70 predicted proteins | sample PEATcosm2014_Bin_28_FD_119751 | JGI IMG/M metagenome (GOLD analysis project Ga0181518, IMG submission 119751) | Peatland microbial communities from MTU Mesocosm Facility, Houghton, MI, USA - PEATcosm2014_Bin01_60_metaG | ecosystem: Environmental > Terrestrial > Soil > Wetlands > Peat | place...
GCATTGGCGCAAAGCACCGCCGACCTGCAAGCGAAAGTAAACGCGCTCGAAGCCGCCACACATTCGGCCCAAAGTGCCGGCGACAACGCCTGGATGCTGATGAGCGCGGCGCTGGTGCTGATGATGACCGGACCGGGGCTGGCGCTGTTTTACGGCGGCCTGGTACGCAGCAAAAACGTGCTGGGCACCATGATGCAGAGCTTCATCATGATGGCCGTGATCACGGTGCTGTGGGCCGTGGTGGGCTATAGCCTGGCTTTCGGCGAAGGTCTTCCATTCATCGGCGATCTGCGCTACGCGCTGCTCAACGGCGTAGGCAGCGCGCCAAACCCCGATTACGCGGGCACCATCCCGCACCAGACCTTCATGGTCTACCAGTTGATGTTCGCCATCATCACGCCGGCGCTGATCTCTGGCGCGTTCGCCGAACGCATGAAATTCAGCGCCATGCTGCTGTTCATGGTTTTGTGGGCATTCCTCGTGTACTTCCCGATGGCGCACATGGTGTGGGGCAAAGGCGGATTCCTGAACGCGGCCCTGGGCGGCAAGGTGCCGTGCTTCGATTTCGCCGGTGGCACGGTGGTGCACATCACCTCCGGCGTTTCGGCGCTGGTCACGGCGCTGTACCTGGGCAAGCGGCTGGGTTATCCGGACGAGCCTATGAAGCCGCACAACCTGGTGATCAGCTTTATCGGCGCTTGCCTGCTCTGGGTGGGCTGGTTCGGCTTCAACGCAGGCAGCGCGCTGGCGGCTTCGAGTCTGGCGACGAGCGCTTTTGTGGCCACGCACTTCGGAGCGGCCGCGGCGGCCCTGGGATGGGTGCTGGTGGAGTGGATCGACAGCGGCAAGCCCACCGTGCTGGGCGGCATCTCCGGAGCAGTGGCCGGACTGGTCGCCATCACTCCGGCCTCCGGATTCGTGAAACCGTTCCCGGCGCTGTTGATCGGTTTTCTGGCGGGCATCGTGTGCTATCTGATGGTTGCCAAGGTGAAGCAGAAGCTGGGTTACGATGACTCGCTGGATGCCTTTGGCGTGCACGGTTGCGGTGGCACGCTCGGCGCGATTCTGACGGGCGTTTTCGCCACCAGCTTGGTGAACGACGGCTTCAAAGATGCCACGGGCAAGACGCTGCCTCTGGGTTTCGTGGATGGTCACGCCGGACAGGTCTGGAACCAGGCGATCGGGTGCGCTATCGCGTGGGCCATAGCCATTGTGGGCACGCTCATCATTCTGAAGATCGTCGACGCGTTGATCGGCTTGCGGATCACCGATCTCGAAGAGATCCAGGGGATGGATGTCAGCCTGCACGGCGAGGAAGGCTACAATCTGGAGGCGTGATGAAGAAAATCGAGGCTGTGATTCAACCCTTCAAGCTGGATGACGTCAAGCAAGCGCTGATGGGCATCGGCGTGGATGGCATGACCATCTCCGAGGTGCGCGGACATGGCCGGCAGAAGGGCCACAAGGAGGTCTATCGCGGCCGCGAATACACGGTGGATCTTTTGCCCAAGGTCAAAATCGAACTGGTGGTCGGCGACGACCGGTTCGCGGAAGTGCTCAAGACCCTGACCGCGGCGGCGCGCACCGGCAAGATCGGCGACGGCAAGGTGTTCGTGTACGAGGTGGCGGAGGCGATCCGCATACGGAACGACGACCGTGGAGATGCCGCACTGTAGCGATCCGGTACGCGCTCTCGCGGAACGCACGGCGCAGGTGGATCGCTTGGTGGAGCGGGCCGCCGCCGATTTGCTTTGGCCGCTCGTCCCGGCCGGACTGACGCTGCTGGCCGTGGGCGGCTACGGCCGGCGCGAACTGTTTCCCTATTCCGATGTGGACCTGCTGCTGCTGGTGGAGAACGACCGGCTGGCGCAGGATGCCCGCGAACGGATCGGCGCGTTTCTTCAGACGCTGTGGGATTCCAAATTGCGGCTCAGCCATTCCATCCGCACGCCGGCGGAGTGCGCCGAACTGCACGATCGGAACATTGAGCTGAACGTCAGCCTCTTGGATCAGCGGTTCCTCGCCGGAGACCGCCTGCTGTACGCCAGTTTTGCCGGGAAGCTGCCGCGCTTCCTGCACGCGCAGCGGGAGGGGTTGATCCGCAACCTGGCGCGCCTCACCCATGAGCGTCACACGAAATATCAGAACACTTACTATCATCTCGAGCCGAATATCAAAGACACTCCCGGAGGGTTGCGCGACCATCAACTGGTGCGCTGGCTGGCCCAGATACGCGGCGCGCCGGCCGCGGACGGGCAGCCGGCATTTCTCTTCCTGGCGCGCCTGCGCTGCTATCTGCACGCCCGCGCCGGACGGGACAACAACGCGCTTACTTTCGAGGCTCAGGAAGAGGCCGCGGAACAGTGGCAGGCGCCGGGCGCCGCCGCGTGGATGCGGGAGTATTTCCGGCAGGCGCGGGATGTCTATCGCGCGGCGGCGCGCGAACTGGAATCCAGCGAGGCGCAAAACAGTTCGCTTTTCGCGCAGTTCAAGGATTGGCGCACGCGCCTTTCCAACGCCGATTTCACGGTGTCGCGGGAGCGGGTCCACCTGCGCGTGCCGCACGGGTTGGAAGCCGAGCCGGAGCTGGCGCTGCGCCTGTTTCAATTCGTAGCGCGCCACGGGATACGGCCCTCGCCGGAAACCGAGCAGCGGCTGGCCGCCGTCTTGCCGCAGTTCGCGAGCTGGTTTGCCGAGCCGCGGCCCATCTGGCCGGCGCTCAAGGAGATCTTCTCACTGCCATACGCCGCCGAGGCCGTGCGGAGCATGCACGATACCGGAGTGCTGCGCGCGGTCTTTCCGGAGCTGGGGCAGATCGAATGTCTGGTCATACGGGATTTCTATCATCGCTACACGGTGGATGAGCATACCCTGGTCACTCTGCAAGTGCTGGCGGGTTTGCGCAACACGCGCGATGCGGGCAGCAAGCGCTATGGCGATCTTCTGTCCGAGATGGAGGAACTCGCGCTGCTCGTTTTCGCGCTGCTGTTTCACGACGTAGGGAAGGCGCGCAAGAACGGCGGCCACGCGGACGCGTCGCTCCATTCGGCCGAACCCGCCATGGAGCGCATCCAGATGCCCCGGCCCGAGCGCGAGCTGGTGCGCTTCCTCATCGGGCGCCATTTGGATATGTCCGCCGTGATGAGCTCGCGCGACCTGCTGGACCCGGCCACGGCTCGGGAGATGGCGCAGCGCGTGGAAACCGTGGAGCGCCTCAAAGCCCTTACGCTGATGACCTACGCGGATATCAGCGCGGTCAATCCTACGGCCATGACGCCCTGGCGCGCCGAGGCGCTCTGGCAGCTCTACCTGGTGACTTACAACGAGCTGACGCGCGAACTGGAGACCGACCGCATCCAGAGCGCCGCCGACGATGCGCCCGAGAAGCGCGCCTTTCTCGCGGGTCTCCCAAGGCGTTATGCGCTTACTCACACGGCGGAGGAGACGGAGGCGCACCTGCGTCTGGACGGTATCTACCGACAGCGCGGCGTGGCCGTGGCGCTGGACAAAATGGAAGCGGCCTATCGTCTGACGCTGGTGACCGGCGACCGGCCGTTTTTGTTCGCCTCAGCGGCCGGCACGCTTTCCAGTTTCGGCATGAATATTTTGAAGGCGGAGGCATTTTCAAACCAGCAGGGAACCGTGCTGGACACTTTCACGTTCGCGGATCCCACGCGCACGCTGGAGCTGAACCCCACCGAGATGGACCGCCTGCGCACCACAGTGGAGCGGGTGGTGCTCGGCCGTCTGGATGTGCGGCAGCTTTTGCAGCACCGCCCCAAGCCCGCGCCGCCCAGCCGCAATTCGTTTGTTCGGACGGCGGTTTCCTTCAATCCGCGGGCGTCGGAGAGCGCCACGTTGGTTGAAATCGTGGCGCAGGATCGGCCGGGGCTGCTGTACGATCTGGCGGCGGCCATTTCGTCCCAGGGCTGTAATATCGAGGTGGTGTTGATCGACACGGAGGCACACAAGGCGATCGACGTGTTCTATGTGACTGCCGGGGGCAAGAAGGTGGAAGGGGAACAGTTGGAGAGGTTGGGGGAGGAACTGCGGCGGGCCTGCGGGGCGTGAGGATCTCTTATACTAGCGTTAGGTGCGGATGGAAACAGATTCGAAACCGGGCGCGGTTGCTTTCGACAGACGGCAAGTATATAGACCCTTCCTCGAGCGTCTCAACCCAATCGGGTCCCAAGGTTTATTGGCCAACGGTCTGATCGTTGCCCCCGAACACGATCCTCGCGATGCCGGACAACCCCCTATTCATGTTGCATTCGCAAACACTGCCGAGTTGACCCGTGGCTCACAAATGGCGCTCGTTGGCGGCATCGGATCGGGAAAGACCACCGAACTGCGACTGACAGAAAAGGTCCTCAACCGCCACTCTGATGCTGTGAACGTGTTGGTGGATCTCGCGGATTACACTGACCTCAACGAGATCAGCACCGGGGCGATCCTCGCCAGCGCCGGCATGCGGCTTTACTCACGCGTTCGCTTGCGGCTAAAGAAAGCGGGTACGGAATTGCCCGAGGCCGTCAAGGCGGCCAATAGGACGTTGCGCGAGTTGGCATTCGGCAAGACTAACTGGGTCCGGCAACCGCCCGAACCTTACGACTATGAACCGGACTACGAGGAATCATATGTCCCGGTGAAAGTCCCCGGAGTAATGAAGCTGAGATTCCCAGCGCTGCGGCGTGAGGTAGCGGAAATCCTCGACCAGTTCGTCAGGATCGCCTCGCCGCTGCTGGACGACGAGGCTCAGATTACGCTTTTAGTCGACGGCCTCGACCGCTTGATCAAACCCGAGCTTTTCCGGGAGTTTGCGGAGCAGGATCTCCAGGCGTTGAAGGGTACGAAGGTATCTGTAATCATCGTGGCTCCGTTGCTGCTCTGGTACGACAAAAGCCGATTCCTGCAAGATTATTTCGACTTGGTCAAGCACATCCCCGCCGCGGCAGCCGATCCTCAACACTCGGACTTCCTACGGCAAATCCTGGAGCGCCGCGGCGCACGCGATCTTATCGACGGCGCGGAGATAACGACTATTGCGAAGTATTCAGGCGGTGTGTTGCGCGATCTCCTGACGTTAGCCCGATCATCCGCCGAGTACGCTTATCGCGACGATGAGGATCGCATTTCCCGTCGCCACGTCAACGCCGCGATCAAACAACTCGGGAACCGCTATCTGGTTGGCTTGGGCAATACTCACAAGAGGCTTCTTCGGCGCTTGAGCGATGACGGTGGGTTTCCGATCGAGAATTCGACTGCGAAGGAGTTGCTCGTCAACCGTCAGGTCCTTGAGTATTTCAGCGGCGGACGTGAGTCCTTTGTGGTTCATCCCGCACTTGCCAAGGTTCTGCCCAAACCTGCATGACAGAATTCTCACCTACAACGGCTTTCCGCCTCGTCAGAAGGCTCGCCGCTATCGGACAAGACAAAGCGTCCCTCTACTTACTCATCTGCGACACCGCCGCCATCCAAGCGGTCCAGGCTGACATTGCGGCCGAGGTTGAGGTTCAGCTCGGAGTCCGCCTCCAGGCGTTCGCGGCGGAGGAAGTGCGGCCGGACAAGTTGGAAGATGTGTTCACGCGAGACGGCGGTTCGCCGGTGACGCTCATTGCCTTGCACCGTTGGATTGCCGAATTGGTCCGTGCGCTCGACCGCAATATTGTCTTGTTGACGGGCACCGGCGCGGTGCTGCTACTAGCCAACCACAAGGCCGCCGAGCAGACTTTGAGAGCGGCTCCCAACCTGCGCAGCCGCCTTACAGACATCCTCACAATCAGCCCAGACGAGGCATTCAGAGGCGTGCCGGCGTGAGCGTCGAGGACGAACTCTTACAGCTTGCACGAGATCGCGAGGCCGAAACACAGGTCGCCTTAGGCGGAATGTTCCTGGAGCCACCGGACCACCTGCGGCGAAGCCTTCGGGATTATCTTTCCCGCCAGGTTGACTATGCACGGATGAAGCGCACGGACGACCGAGTCCCACAACTTGCGACGGTCCAAGGCGGTCTCGTTGAGTTGGCGTGCCTAGGGGCAAAGTTCTCCGACGATGGCCGGCTCGAATTCAACATTCAACTCGAGCAGGAACAGCAGGGTTGGCTCGTGAAGCGATTCCGTTTCCATTTACGCCTGCCATCGTCACGCAACATAAGGATGGTCCGAATTCACCTGAATCCTGAAACTTGGCACGATCCTCTGACCGTTCCGCGCTGCCACCTGCATATCGATGACAGCCAAGCACACGTTCCGTTTCCCATCATGAATCCGCGACTAGTCCTACATCTCATTTGTGAGCACATCGCACCCGATTTCGGAGCCTCACCGGCAGAGGATCTCGGATAGCGCCGTCTGTCTCACTTGCTCACCACGAACAGATGCCCGTCGTTCTGTGAATAAATGTTTCCATCGTCGCCGAGTGAACCTGGGTATATGCCGCGCCCACCGCAAGCTGCTGAAAGATGTTCTGCAGGACGTGCGCCCCGGCCGATGGCATATGGTTGCCGTCTTCGCTGTTGGCGTAGACCACCCCCGTTGATGCCCGCTACAGGACTGTTGATCCACCATTCGAAGCCCACTGGATGGTCGGAAACGCAGGTTAGAGAACCGTTTCGAGTTGATTTCCTCCCAGGGCAATATCGAGGTGGTGCTGATCGACACGGAAGCGCACAAGGCCATCGACGTGGTCTATGGGAATTCAGGCGGCCTGTATTCGACCAGACTCCGCAGGTTGACCTCCCGCTCGTCTTCGATAATCGGCTCTTCGATGATTCCGAACCAATCGCCGTATCCCAGAACCCTCTGGCAGATACGCCGGGCATCGGACCACTGAGCGTCCGCACCGTTACTGTGGACGACAAATTGGTTGCCGAGGTAATGCTTGGTGATAAGAAGAGCGCATGTGACGGCGATATCGTACGGCCGAAAACCCGTCTTCACGTAACCAATGTACAATCCGTCTTCATCCGGCTCCATGTCCGAAGCGTCCATTGATTTTTCAAGCGTAAACGTCTCGTAGCAGCACGAGCCGTTGCAGGAACGATGCTTGACGGTAACACCGAGACCATAGAAGTCGCCGTCGATTGCGGTTGAGCTGGAACCGATTCCCTCGGCGTCGTTAGAGGGGTATGGAATTACGAGTTCGTCGTTCGGCGGATGTCCGCACTCCTCCGGTCCATTGAATCGTATTACCTTGTCAGTGATTTCTGGCGGTCCCTTGCCCAATCCACCGGCCAGTACAACGCCCGCATCGCTCAGCGGGAGAACCAGCTTGCCGAAGTCGCTGCCTATACAGGACCAGAGAGCGTCGGAAATCGTTTGCGGTCTGTGCCAGTAATGCGTGTACCCCATCTTATAGAGAGCCGTGCTTTCGGTGTCATCAGCTAGGACGTCCAAAGTATTACGAGTCGGATTATCTTTCGTCAAAATAACATGCTGTGGTTGGAGGCAAAAACCTTCAATGATGAATGGATCATTTCGTAGCGGCGATTCTAGGTATGCCGGCCGTGTGCAGATCGCATGCGACTACCGGCTTGGGAGACGATCCGACCACTCTGACCGATCGAGAGCGGGAATCGCTTGGACGGGAATGGGCGGACCAGAAGGCCGAATTAGTCCAACTCGGTAGGTTGGACGAGTTCGATAAACGGCCGCGCCGCGATCTATACGCTGGACCATGGCGTCACGCGGACAGCCAGACCGCTGACGATTAGTCGGACGCAGGCAATCGCGCCCTCAACTCGTCGCGCCATGCCGTCCCCCGCCCGACGCGAACTTCGAAGCACCCGCCACAGTTTCGCCGCTCCGCAGAACTATCAGGCCCCGCCTGTATTCATTGCGCATCGCCTCCCCCGGCGCCAGCGACCATTGCTCATAACAGGACATCCGGTCGGAGCGCATGCAGGTCTGCGGAAAGCCGGCGAGCGTGCGCGCCAGCTCCAGAGCCGCGTCCAATGCCTGGCCGGATTCCACCAGCCGGTTCGCCAGCCCCATGCGCAGAGCCTCTTCGCCCGAGACGCCTCGCCCGGTCAGGATCAGGTCCAGCGCATGGCTCTGTCCGATGAGCCGCGGCAGTCGAATGGTCCCCAAATCGATCAGCGGCACGCCAAAGCGGCGGCAGTAAACCCCCAGCGTGGCATCCCGCGCCGCCACGCGCAGATCGCACCACAGCGCCAGTTCCAGCCCGCCCGCCACCGCGTATCCCTCAATCGCGGCGATCACCGGCTTCGATAGCAGCATGCGCGTCGGTCCCATGGGACCGTCTCCGTCTTCGCTCAGTGAATTCGCTTTGCCGTAGGCGATCCCCTTAAGGTCGGCGCCCGCACAGAAGTTCCCTCCGGCGCCGGTCAGCACCGCCACATCCAGTGTTCCGTCTTGATCGAACGATCGGAATGCGTCCGCCAAGCTGGCGGCGGTGGCCGCGTCTACCGCGTTCCGCGCTTCCGGCCGGTTGATGGTCACCACCAGGATCGAATCGCGGCGGGCGATCTCGACGGATGCCATCTTACTGCACCGTGACGGTGACCTTCACGATCTTGCGCCCGTATTGGTTCGTAGCGTAGAGACCGTAGGTCGTGGTCGCCGTGGGTCTCACCACCACGCTCGTTCCCCGGACCGGCCCTACCTGCGGGCTGATAATGTTGTAAATCGAGTTGGTCACGTTCCAGCTCAAAGTGACCGATTGCCCGGCGCTGATAGTCGGCGGATTGGCAGTGAAGCTCGTCACCGTGGGTGCCGGCCCGGTCGGCACGTTGGAAGGCGTGTAAATCTCGTCCATCTGAACGACATCAAAATCGGATGCCGTGATGCTCTTGAGGTTTCCGAGATCGTTGTTGTTCCAATTGCTATCCGGCATCCCGCTGATGTAAATCGCGCTGCCGTTGTCCGCCAGGATCATGCCGTATTGCTTGAGCGCCGTCAAGATCACCTGGTTGGCCGGCGAGAAGCCCGAGATGTCGAAGCTGGCTTTGAGCCGCATGCGCATGCCCATAGGTGGCGCGTTCGGATCCGTCACGCTGGACGCCCAATGCGAAGCGGGCGGCGTGAACGCCTCTTGCGTGGTAGGCAGGGTGAAGCGCACTGCATGGTTGATAGCCCCGGCTGCCACTTCGTCGTAGCGCTCCAGCCCCACGAAGACGGTCAAGCCGGCCGCATCCGCGGAAGTCCAGGTGTAGGGGCGCTGCTCGTTGATGGTCATGTCCCAGATCGCCGAGGAATCGGCGGACCATTCGCCGTCCTTGGTGTGCGCGTAGTATAGCTCGTACAACCAGCAGCCGCCTTGGTCCAGCACCAGCACGTGGCGGTCGCCATCGCCTGGGGCGGGGTAGCCCTCGATGAGCGCGTTGGCGGGTATCGGCATGGGGCCGGGATCGCTTTCACTGGCGTATGCGGTGAGCTTAACCGGCACCAGGGGCTGCGTGCCCGCTTCGATCTGGTAAGGAATGCCGATGCTCTGGCCGGCGTAAAGTCCCGAGCCGAAATCGGGATGCAGCGTGACGCTCGCGCCGATGTAGTTAATGTAATTGGCGGAGTTGGGATCCACCGGCGCGTTGGAGATGTTCGTGTTCCATAGGTTGTTCGAAGGGAACGGCACGAAACCGTTCAAAGAAGCGAGCGGGCCGAGGCTCATACCAGCGCAAGTTCCCGGTTGAGCGAATGCGGCGGCCGAGCAGCACAGGCTCAGTACGGCTAGAACTGAGATGGTTCGCATAGCACTATTGTACTGCCGTAGCCGAGATCGGGAAACTTGGCGGGTTCCCGAATCGGGGTAAGCCGAGCATATAACGCTCACGCCCCGCGGATCAGGGCGGGCTGCTTGACCGAAAGTCTCGCAGTTAGTGCGGTCTATCTTTCCTGCTGATCGCTGGAGTTTGGAATCCGGCGATCCTGGTGATCGGCAGTATTCTACTCCGGGGAGCCCGGGGTGGCCCCAGACGATCGGACCCTTTCAATGGCGTCTTTTATGCCTTGCTCCCACTTTTCCGTGAAATCGTAGCCGACGCCTTTCAACCGGATGACGCCGTCCTGGTCGACAATCCAGTTCTGCGGAACGTATTCGACCTTAAGCGTGTCACTTGCATAGCTGTAGGCGGGCAGGACCACGAGAGTGACTTTTAGCTCCGCCAGGTAGGGATCGATCAGCCCCGGGTCGTCGTCCATATTAAGCGAGAGAAACACGACGTCCTTGCGATCTTTGTACTGCTCGATCAGTTTTTGCAGGCGAGGCAACTCCCCGCGACAGACCATTCACGAGGAGTCCCAGAAGTTTAGAAACGCTACCTTGCCCTTCAGATCGGCGAGCTGCCAGGTTTTGCCTTGCAAGTCGGCCAACTGAAAGGGAGGCAGCGGATCCTCGGCTTTGTCCCAGGTAAGATGGCTTTTAGCCGCGATGGCATCCGCGCGGCGTGTGTACCAGAATTTCCAGCTTTCGTCCGAACCGCCCAGGCTGGCCCAGAGCTGGTGAGCATCATGCGCGAGGTCGTCTCTTTCGCCGCGGGCAGGAACGCTGCCGGAATCGAGGCGGGCGAGCAAGGCGCTTTCGTAATATGCCATGGCATCCAGCTTGTGGCCTTGAAGCTCCGCCAGGCGCGCCTCGGCGAGCCAATAGGAGGATTCCTGATTGGCGTAAGCCTTGCGGAACTCGTCCTTGTCTTTGATCTGGGATTTGAGGGCTCGCAGGGCCGCATCCGCCTGCGCGAGGGCGTCCTGCGCTCTGTCGGTTTGCTTCAGGCGCACATAGGCATCCGCTTCGTGGAAAATGGCTGAGAATTTCCAAGACGTGCGCCAGAACGTGCCATCTTCGAAATCCTTCTTCGAGGAGTAGAGGTCGTTGGGGGACCCCTTGGACTCTGCGGCGAACTGCTCAAGGAACTTTTGGGCGAGTTCAAGCTGGCGCCGGGGTTGGAGTTTCTTGTTGTAAAGCACCCAGGCGAGCTGGAAATCCGTAACGGAGTCGAGAGGCTCGGGGCCCTTGTCGGCCTGCCCTAACGCGAGCACTTTAGCGAAGCAGGATTCCACTTCCGCGGTTGGCGCATCGTCGAGATTGTTGAGAGCTTGCAAACGCTCGAACCAAATGTAATAGGATTTGGGGCGCGCCTTGATCCAGGCATCTGTCTGCTTGAGCAGATCGCTGTAATAAGTCTTCTTCTTGTCTGCTGGGGCGTCGGAGCCCGGATACTCATGATGCTCGTACCACTGCACGTGTTCAGGCAGGTCCCAATTGGGGAAGCGGCGGGCGCTTTGGCCGGCAGCCCAATCGGACTGCTTTTCGTCATTTGTGAGCTTGTAGCCTTCCTGAAGGGCACGCCACCACTGGCGTACGTTCTCCAGATCCACGGCGCGGAGATGCGCGACATCGGCGGCAACCTGCTTACGCAGCGCGTCGTATTCGGAGGGAGGATGAGAAGCAAATTCGAGCTGCCAGAGAGTGGGATACGCACCCAGCGCGTCCGGATCGGTGCGCGGCTGAATAATCCGGCGAAATTGGGATGCAGCCTGGCGGATGAAGTCATTGTCGCCGAGTCCGGTTAGAGAAGAGTAGCCCTCCAAGGCGGACGGGCAGGCGGAAAGAAACGCTTTGACATGAGAAATGGCTTTGGCTTTGTCGAGGAAATTCGGCGCGGAGTAAATGCTGGCAAACTGCAAATGGGGCCAGGGGAAGTTCGGGGCCTTCTCGAGTGCGGCGGTGAACAGCTTGATGGCCTGCGGCGTGTCTCTGCCAACAAGAGTTGTGCCGTAAAGATACGCAATGTAAGCATCGTCAGGCCGCTGATCGTGCAGGGCCTTGTACTCGGCGATTGCTTTGAGGCGGTCCGCGGGAGTGTTCGAGTTCGACATGCTGCCGATGTACGCGCGCTGCACGAAGACGTCGCCGGGATGACCTTGCATAAGGGTGCGAATGGCGGAGCGGCGCGCTTGAAAGAAATCGTACTTGGATTGGTCCGCTCTTTGGTAGCTAGGAATTTGGTCGAGCGCCGATTGTACCTCTGGCGAGGGAGCACAAATGGGCGTGCCCTGCGCACACACCAAGGGAGCTGAAGCGGCAAGACCCCCAAGCAGCAGAAACGACGATAGGGCGTATCGGTTCCCGAGCGTAGCGCTCACAAGAGCCCCCATACAGTGTACAACCGGATTGATGCGTTCCGCCGGTGTTACAACCACTCGCCCGCTATGAAAAGCCCGCGTCGGTCCCACCCGCCGCGGCAGCCATTCGGCACAGGCCTCTCCGGCGCCGGCAGAACCGGCGTGATCCCGTCCGCATAGCCGATATCGAACAGCATCCCCGCTAAAAGCACGCTCCGCATCCGGCGCGGCTCCAGATTCACCACGAACAAGGCTTGTTTGCCTTCGATCTCCTTGGGCTTGAGTCCCGCCACGACTCGGCGGCGTTGGTCCCCAAAGTCGACCGGCAGCACGACGAGTTTGTCGGCGCCCGGTATATCCTCGACTGACTCTATGGTCCCCACCCGGATGCCGATCTGATCCAGAAGGCCGGCGGAGCCGTTCACACGCCGCCAAACCCCCCAATCCCCTCAAAACAAAGATCGGCCGTCGCCCCCCTCGCCGGACTCCCGCCGCCGTCGTGCTATCCTCGCATCGGGTAAGTGAACCAGCGGCGGCCTTCACCCACACGATTTTTGACAACCGTTTCCAACACCGCGCATTCGACAAAATTCGACACTTTCGACACGGTCTCAAATTGTCGAACTGTCGAGCTGCTTCGCTGGGCCCGCGCCGCTTGCGCCTTAGGTGGCCGCCTCCAAAACCGCGTACCACAGGAATTCGACCAGCCTGTATAGCGACGCCTCCGCCAGCCGCTCATTGTTCGCGTGGGCTTCGCCGGTTTCACCCGCTTCAATGACGGGGCCGAAGCCGTAGGCCTCCACGCCTTTGGCGCGAAGCTGGGCCATATCGGTAGCGCCCGTCAGCATCGCGGGCAGGGTGATCGCGCCCGGGAACATTCTCCGCTGTGCATGTTCCAACGCCCGGAACATGACGGTGTCCATCCGGGAGGCCGCCGTGGCGGGACGGCTGGCCTGCTGCGGCTCGATCTCCACATTAGGATCGGCGATCAGCGCGCGCAGATCTTCGTAAAACCGCGGCAGGTCTTCGTCCGGCAGCGCGCGTATATCGATATAGGCCTCCGCCTCGGATGGGATCACGTTGACGCGGAAGCCCGCCTTCAGCATGGTGGGCGTAAGCGTGGTGCGCAGCAGTGCGTAGTGCGCCGGCTCGTAGCGCTCGAAGTAGCGGTCGATCTCCGCACTACGCGCCGGATCGCCTACGTGCCGGTAGCGATCGGCATCGTCCGGCGGGCTGAGGGAAGCCAGCCGCTCGAAATAGGCGCGCGTGGTCTCATTCAGGCGGACCGGCGTGCGCCAGGCGCCCACTTTGGCGACCGCGGCCGCCAGGCGCAGAACCGCGTTGTTCGTGGAAGGCCGGGAGGCATGTCCGGACGGCCCGCGCGCGATCAGCCGGACCCCACGCGGGATTTTCTCGGCCGTCGTAATCGCCACGTAGCGCACCTTGCCGCCTTGCGCCACCGCCGAACCGCCTTCCGCCAACGCGTACTCTGCCGCAATCTCGTCCCAGTGGCGGCTCACCAGGAAGTCGATGCCCACGCCAGTCGTGCCTTCCTCGCCCGCTTCCGCCACGAAGATCACGTCGCGTTTCAGCTTGACGTGGCGGCGCTCCAGCAGCAGCATCACCATCAGCCCGGCGGTTACGATCTCCTTGTCGTCCACGCTACCCCGGCCATAGACGAAGCCATTTTTGCGGACCGCGGCAAACGGGTCCACGGACCACTGCGAGCGCTCGACCCCCACCACATCCGTGTGTCCCAGGATCGCGATGGGGCGCGCCGAGCCGTCCCCCTTAATGCGCGCCACCAGGTTGGCGCGGGCCGCGTCGCGCGCCAGCAGCTCCACCGGCACGCCTTCCTTCGCCAGCACGCCCTCGAGATATTTCGCCGCGATCGTTTCGTGGCCCGGCGGGTTCGACGTGTTCAGCCGCAGCAGCGCGCGGAAATGACGCAGCGTCTCGGGGTTCACTTTGCGCCAATTGACCGGATGGCGGCCGGCGGCTAGCGCCTGCCCGCAAACCAGCAGCAACAGCGCAGCCGTCCTACAGGGGGATGTTGCCATGCTTCTTGCGAGGCGTCGTGTCCACCTTGTTCTCCAGCATGCGGAAAGCGCGGATCACGCGCGGGCGCGTTTCGTGGGGCTCGATCACGTCGTCGATGAAGCCGCGCTCCGCCGCGATGAACGGATTCGCGAAGCGCTCGCGGAACTCATCCGTCTTCTGCGTGCGCATGGCCTCTTTGTCGGTGGCCACCGCCAGCTCTCGCCGGTAGACGATATTGACGGCGCCCTCCGGCCCCATCACCGCAATTTCCGCGCTGGGCCACGCCAGGTTCACATCCGTGCGAATGTGCTTCGATCCCATCACGCAATAAGCGCCGCCGTAAGCTTTGCGCGTGATCACCGTCACCTTCGGCACAGTGGCTTCGGCGTAGGCGTAGAGCAGCTTGGCGCCCTGGCGGATAATGCCGCCGAATTCCTGTTCGGTGCCGGGGAGGAAGCCGGGAACATCCTCGAACGTTAGGATCGGGATGTTGAACGCGTCGCAGAAACGCACGAAGCGCGCGCCTTTCACGGAGGAATTGATGTCCAGGCAGCCGGCCAGGTACGCGGGCTGATTGCCTACGATACCCACCGTGCGGCCGTCCAGGCGCGCAAAGCCCACCACGATGTTCCGGGCGAAGTGCTCGTGGACTTCGAAGAACTCTCCATCGTCGGCCACGCGATGGATCACATCCTTGATGTCGTAGGGCTGGTTGGATTCCTGCGGCACCAGCGTGTCCAGCGCCGGGTCCATGCGCTCGATCGGATCCGATGCCGGTCGGCGCGGCGGATCGTCGCGGTTGTTCTGCGGCAGATAGCTAAGCAGCTCGCGGATCATGCGCAGGCACTCAGCGTCGTCGGACGCGATGAAGTGGCCCACGCCGCTCACGGAGTTGTGCGTCATGGGACCGCCCAGCCGCTCCTTGGTGACGTCTTCGTGCGTGACGGTCTTGATGACGTCCGGACCCGTAACGAACATATAGCTGGTGCGGTCCACCATGAACACGAAGTCCGTGATGGCCGGCGAGTAGACCGCTCCGCCGGCGCACGGCCCCATGATCGCGGAGATCTGTGGCACCACGCCGCTGGCCAGCGTATTGCGCAGGAAGATGTCGGCGTAGCCGCCCAGCGACAGCACGCCTTCCTGGATGCGCGCGCCGCCCGAATCGTTCAGGCCGACGATGGGCGCGCCGTTTCGCATGGCGTGGTCCATGATCTTGCAGATCTTCTGCGCGTTGGATTCCGAGAGCGAGCCGCCAAATACGGTGAAATCCTGCGCGAAGACATACACCAGCCGGCCCTCCACGTAGCCATAGCCCGTGACGAAGCCGTCGCCCGGAACGATTTGCTCGTCCATGCCGAAGTCCCGGCCGCGGTGGGTGACGAGCTTGTCTAGCTCTTCGAAGGTGCCCTCGTCGAGCAGTAATTCGATGCGCTCGCGGGCCGAAAGCTTGCCTTCCTTATGCTGGCGGTTGCGCCGTTCTTCTCCGCCGCCCTGCTCGGCAGCCGCGTGCCGGCGGCGAAGCTCCTGGAGCTTGTCCATGTTTTTGATTGTAGCTGGGGGGGCGCGCTTCACGCGCCGGTGCTGGGTGCTGGGGGTGGTGAGGGGATGCGGCCGGATGTGAGGATAACGGCGGCCCACAGATAGATAAACGCCAGAGGAACGCGCGTCCGCACTCATCCAAACCACTCTCGTCAGTTCGCTCGCAAGGGATTCACGATCTTCAGGCCATCGTAGTGTCTCTCGTTTTCGGTGACAACCACGCAATCATTCGCTTCGGCGACTGCGGCAATGATCATGTCGAGCGGGCTCCTGGACCGCCCCTTCGCCCTGCCGTCCGCCATTAGCCGTGCCCAGACCAGCGCGGCTTTTTCGTCGAAGGGGAGCACCCGGCCGGCGAACAACGCTGGCGGGCCCTCGGGGCCTGAAAACCAACGCTCTAACTCCCTGCGCTTCTTTCCGGGGGGCTTCTCCAGTATTCCGCGGCGGATCTCCGCGACTGTCAGCGCAGAGATAAACAGATCTTCGTCGGATTGCTCAGCCATCCACGTAACTAGCGCTTCGGACGGCAAGGGCTTAGTCACATTGCTGATGATATTGGTGTCGAGGAGGCTCCGGCTCACAGGTCAACTCTGCGCCCCGGCGTCAGGGGGCGGTTCAAATCCAGATCGGCGCCGACCAGGGGCGACCGCCGTAACGCATTGAGAATACCGCCCTTTTTGAGCGGTTGCCCCGAAATGGTAAGCCGCACAGAGGCGCGAATAAGCGCCGAATCGGGGCTAGCGCTGGCGAGCCGTCTTGCGAGGGACCGGATCAACTCGCGGTCGGCGTCGAGCCCCAGAACCTCGAACCGGGCCATCCCTCGTTGGTTCAGGCGCTTCCGGTAGCGGCTCAGCGCTCGTTTCTGTGGGGTCGTGCTCATGGCGAATTCCTCCGTATATCCAGCAATATATCCAGATTGTAGCATTGGAAGCGGATGCGATGTGCCAGGCCCATTGAAATGTTGCGCGAGCAGCCAGACCCACGCCCCGTTCTCTATAAGCTCTCCGCGGAGGCGGTTTGGCGGGAATCATCCATGGTAATCAGGCGAACCAGGACATTCGTGTCAACCGCGCGCATAACGCCTGCGTGCGTAGTACCGGATGCCTTCTTTCAACTCATCGACACTCCGCGTTTCCGGTGTCCGCGCACCGGACAACTCCCGATGGATATCCGCGGAACTGAAGCGGCCCGCACGACGGACAACGATCTTGTTGCCGTCCTCTTCCCATTCCAAGACCGAGCCCGGACCGATGCCAAGCCTTCGGCGTACTTCTACCGGGACTGAAATCTGCCCCTGGGGCGTGACCTTGGATCGCGCGATTGCCATGCTTTCATTGTCACTGAAAGCAACCCCAATCACCGCCAGTAGTACGATGAACATCAGCGAATGAAAAACATCATCGTCGGCACGGCCGGACACATCGACCACGGCAAAACCGCCTTGGTAAAAGCCCTCACCGGCATCGACGCGGACCGCCTCGAAGAGGAAAAGCGCCGCGGCATCACCATCGATATCGGCTTCGCCCACCTGCAGTTGACTCCCGGCCTGCGCCTGGGTTTCGTGGACGTGCCCGGTCACGAGCGCTTCGTCAAAAACATGCTGGCGGGAGTGGGCGGCATCGATCTGGTGCTGTTCGTGATCGCGGCGGACGAGTCCATCAAGCCGCAAACGCGCGAACACTTCGACATCTGCCGACTGCTGGGAATTCCGCATGGCATCGTAGCTTTGACCAAGGCCGATCTGGTCGAGCCCGACATCCTGGGACTCGTGCGGCTGGAAGTCGAGGAGTTCGTGGCGGGATCCTTTCTGGAGGGCGCGCCGGTGGTGGCCGTCAGCTCCACCACAGGTACCGGGCTCGATGAGCTGCGCCAGGAGTTGCAGCGCGTGGCCGCCGCCGTGCCGGAAAAAAGCGCCGCTGGACATTTCCGTCTGCCCCTCGACCGCGCTTTCACCGTGAAAGGCTTCGGCACTGTCGTGACGGGCACGTTGATTTCGGGCGCGGTCCGTAAGGAGCAGGAAGTCGAGCTGCATCCCACCGCCCGCCGTCTGCGCGTGCGCGGCGTGCAGGTCTACGGCGAGGCCGCGGCGCAGGCCGTAGCCGGGCAGCGCACCGCGCTCAATCTGGCCGATATCGAACCCACGGAGTTGGTGCGCGGCATGGTGCTGGCCACGCCGGGAGTCTTCCGCACCACCTCGCAGGTGGATTGCTCGCTGGAATTGCTGCCTTCGGCCAAGCCGCTGAAACATCGCGCGCCCGTGCATTTCCACGCTGGCACGGCCGAGATCGAGGCCCAGGTGCGGCTGCTCGATGGCGCGGCGGTGCTGAAGCCGGGCCAGCGCACGTGGGCCCACATCGTGCTGCGGGAGCCTGCGCTCCTGCTGCCCGGAGACCGCTTCATTATCCGTATGTTCTCTCCGGTGGTGACTATCGGCGGTGGCGTGGTGCTGGATACGGCCGGCATTCGCTATCGCAAGAGCGATCGCGTGGCGGAACGCCTGCGCACCCTCGCCGAAGCGCCGGCCGCGGACCGCGTAGCGCTCCTGGTGCGCGAGTCCAAATACGGCATGGGTATGGCGGAACTGGTGGCGCGCACCGGTCTGTTGGAGCTCGAGATCAAGGCCGCCGCGGCATCCGAACAGAGCCGCGAACAGAGCCGCGACCGTCAGGGAGCGGTCCCCAGCGTTCTGTTTTTCAATCACCCGCAGCCCTGGTTCGTGGACCGCGCCTGGTTCCAGGCGGCGCGCGACAAACTGGCGCGCGTGGTCCGCGAATTTCATCAGAAGAATCCGCTCCTGCCGGGAATCCCCAAGCAGGATCTGCGCGGCCGCGAGCTGCCGGATTCGCCTCCGTTCCTGATCGACGCCATTATCGCGCAGGAGAAACAGATCGTGGTGGAAGGCGAAAACGTGCGCCTGGCCAGCCATAAGCTGGTGCTGAAACAGGATGAGGAGCAGGCCCGCGCCGCCATCGAGCGGGCCTTCGAGCAAGCCGGCCTGGCCGTGCCTGCCGTGCCCGACGTGCTGGCGAAATCCGGCGTGGAGACAGCGCGGGCACGCTCCCTGCTGCAGATCTTGCTGCGCGAAAAGCGCCTGATCCGGGTGAGCGACGACCTGGTCTTCCATCACTCGGCGATGGAAACCCTGCGGAGGCTGCTGGCGGCGCACAAGGCCGCGCGCTTCAATGTGGGCACGTTCAAGGACTGGACCGGCATCTCGCGGAAATACGCCATCCCGCTGCTGGAGTATCTGGACCGCGAGCGCGTGACGCGGCGCGAAGGAGACGAGCGGCTGGTCCTGTGAGACACGAGCGAGGTCGCCGCGTCACCGTGTCCCCCGCGCTCACCCGCTCGCCCGCTCGTAACATCGACGCTTTCTGTCGATGTTGGCGAGCCCTGCTCGCCTATCCGCTCGCCTACCGCTGCAACGCCTCCGCGATCCGATCGGGGTCGTTGGGTACCACCGTGGGCTGATTGCCAAACTGGGGATGAATCGCGCTCCCATCGGGCGCCTCCAATTTCCCAGTGTGATAGCGGTAAATATAATCCGGATCCTTCAACAGGTTGCCGGTCAGGACCGCCACCACGTCCGCGGAAGGCGCCATCACGCCGGATGCAATCAGCTTGCGTATGCCCGCCAGCGTGGCCGCCGAGGCTGGTTCGCAGCCGATACCGCAGAGGCCGATGACCGCTTTGGCATCCGCGATTTCCTGTTCGCTCACTTTCTCCACCACGCCGCGCGAACAGCCTACCTCGCGCTGGGCTTTGGGCCAGGAGACGGGATCGCCAATCTTGATCGCGGTGGCCAGCGTTTCCGGGAGCGTGACCGCGTGAAAGCCCTGCTCCGGCGCGCGCATGAGCTCATAAAACGGCGCCGCGCCTGCAGCTTGAATTACCGCCAGCCGCGGCATCTTCGCGATAAATCCCAGTGCCAGCAACTCGCGTAGAGCTTTGCCGAACGCGGCGGTGTTGCCGAGATTTCCGCCGGGCAGCACTATCCAATCCGGCGCGTTCCAGTCGCGCTGGTCGAGCATCTCCACGATGATGGTCTTCTGCCCCTCGATGCGAAATGGGTTGATGGAATTCAGCAGGTAGATGCCCAGCCGCTCGGCGAGCGACCGCACCAGCATCAGAATCTGATCGAAGTTCGCCTCCACCTGCAGGGTCTTCGCGCCGTACTCCAACGCCTGCGCCAGCTTCCCGTACGCGATGTTGCCGTGCGGAATGAAAACGATCGGCTCCAGGCCGGCGGCGCTGGCGTAGGCCGCCATGGAAGCGGACGTGTTGCCGGTCGAGACGCAGGCCACGCGCGGCATACCGAGCCGCAGCGCCTGCGCTACCCCACAGGTCATACCGTTGTCTTTGAAGGAGCCCGTGGGATTAAAGCCCTGGTGTTTGAACGCCAGCGCATCCAGACCGGCGTATTGCGCGGCGCGCGGCGCATTGAGCAGCGGTGTGTTGCCCTCCCGCAGCGTGACCACCGCATCGAATGTTTCCAGGAAGGGAATGATCTCGCGATAGCGCCAGACGCCGCTTTGCTCGAGCCCAGCGTTCGACGTGCGCCGCTCGCGCCAGATGCGTTTCAGCCCGGCAGGCGGCGTCGCCGGCGGAGGATACGCCACTTCCAGCAGTCCCCCGCAACGCGGGCAATTGTAGATCACTTCCGTGATCGGGAATCGCGCACGGCACCGTTCCTCGAAGCAGATTAATTCGGCGGGCATCGAACTCTAATTATAGCGGTGAGGACTTACGTAGCTTGCGGTTATACTAACCAGCATGCTGGCCGTACACCTCGAAAACGGGCGTGTGGACCTCCGCGACGAGCCTCGCCCCAACCGCCCCGCTGGCTTCGCGTTGATCCGCCTACTGTGCGGCGGCATCTGCAATACCGATCTGGAATTGCAGCGCGGATACTACGGCTTCGTCGGCACGCCGGGACACGAATTCGTCGGCGAGGTGCTGGAAGCCGATTCGCCCGAGTGGGTGGGCCGCCGCGTCGTCGGCGAAATCAATTTGGCCTGCGACGACTGCCAATGGTGCCGGCGCGGTCTCGGACGCCATTGCCCGCACCGCACCGTGCTGGGGATCGTCCAACATCCGGGCGCGTTTCGCGAGTGCCTGACCCTGCCCGAGCGCAACCTGCACGCGCTGCCCGATGCTCTGCCCACCGAGCGGGCCGTCTTCGTGGAACCGCTGGCAGCCGCCTGCGAAATTCTGGATCAGGTGCCGCTGCCCTGCGGCGCCGAAATCGCCGTGCTGGGCGATGGCAAACTCGGGCTGCTGATCGCGCTGGTGCTGAATACCTACGGCTACCGCGTTCACCAATTCGGCCGGCACCCTGAAAAGCTGCGCATCGCCGGCCAGGCGGGCGTCGAAACCGAAATAGGCCGCGACCATCTCCCGGAAATGGCCTACGACTGGCTGGTGGACGCCACCGGCTCGCCCGAAGGCCTCCGCCAAGCCGTGAAGATGACGCGGCCGCGCGGCACTGTGATCCTGAAATCCACGATGCACGGTCTGGTCGGCGTGGACACCGCGCCGGTGATCGTCAACGAAATCACCCTGCTAGGTTCGCGTTGCGGGCGCTTCGAGCCGGCGCTCGATCTGCTGAGCCGCAACCTGATCCCCGTCGACGCGATGATCTCGGAACAACTGCCGCTCGCCGAAGCCCCGCGCGCCTTCGCCCTCGCCGCGCAGAAGGGTGTGCTGAAGGTGCTGCTGCGATGAGAACGATGCCGCGCTGGTTTTGGCTCTGCCTGGCCGCCACGCCCCTCTGTGCGCAACCCGATCCGGATGCGCAATGGAAGGTGTTCCTCGCATGGCTCAACGCGCAGCCGCCCAACAGCAAGCCCGCCGATCTGCTGCGCCCCTATCGCGCCGAGCTTATCCGCCAGGGCACACTGCCGGCCGAGGCCGATCGCGAGATGGAGCGACTCGGTCAACTTGCATTCACCCGTCCCGACGGCGCCAAGATCCTCTGGAACAAAGTCTACGGCGGCTACGATCCTATCTTCATTCAGACGCCGAACGCGCTCGTCGCCAACGCTATCGAGGGACGCAAACCCGGCAAGGCCCTGGACATCGGCATGGGGCAGGGCCGCAACGCGGTGTTCCTGGCCCTGCAAGGCTGGGACGTCACGGGCTTCGATCCCTCCGATGAAGGCGTGCGGCTCGCGCAGGCGAATGCCGCGAAAGCCGGGGTCAAAATTCGCGCGCTGGTCTCGACCGACGATCGGTTCGACTTCGGCGCGGCGCAATGGGACCTGATCGTGATGACCTACATTCGCTCGCTCACCACCCGCGATGCCGAGCGCATCCACCGCGCGCTGGCCCCCGGCGGCATCTTCGTTTACGAGAACGGCAGCGACCGCCACAACGAACTCCTGAAACTGTTTCTCTCGTTTCGCATCGTGCACTTCGAAGACGTCGACGCTTTCCCCGACTGGAATCCGGGCGAGAAGATTCGCCTGGAGCGCTTGGTGGCGGAGAAGCCGCTGGAGTAACATCGCATCATGACCACACTCCGATTCTGTGCGGCCCTGCTCGTTGTCGCCGCCGCATCCGCGCAAACCCCAAGCGCCCCCACGCATCCCACGGTGCTGCACGCCGCCCGCCTGCTGGATATCGAAACCGGCAAGATGCTAAAACCCGGCGAGGTGCTGGTCCAGGGCGAAGGCATCGTCGAGGTGGGCGCGGCGGTGGCGCATCCCGCCGGCGCCGAGGTGATCGACCTGGGCGACTGCACCCTGTTGCCAGGCCTGATCGACGCTCACGTGCACCTGTTCCTACATCCGGGTGCGGAAGATTTGCAGACGGTCGAGGAATCCGTGCCGCAGCGTACCATCCTCGCCGAGTTAGCCGCGCGCGCCGACCTCATGGCGGGCTTTACCGCCGAGCGCGACATGGGCACGGAAGGCGCCGGCTCCGCCGATACCGCGGTGCGCAACGCCATCAACCAGGGGCTGATTCCGGGGCCGCGTCTCCGCATCAGCGGCAATGCGGTGGACATCCTGGGCGGTCACGAAGACGCCATCAATTACAACCCCGCCCAGCACGTGCTGCCCAACGCCACTTGGGCCAATAACGCGGCCGAACTTGTCACCGTGATCCGCGGCCAGTTCAAGGAAGGCGCCGACTTCATCAAGATCTACGAGACCGGCCGCGACGCGCTCCGCGACGGCAAGTTCTCGACGCCTTATCAGTACACCGAAGCCGAGCTGCGCGTCGCCGTCGAAGAGGCCGCCCGCGTGGGCAAGCGCGTGGCGGTGCACGCCACCGGAGAGCCGGGCACGCTGTATGCCGCGCGCGCCGGCGTCGTCTCCGTGGATCATGCGCTCCAGCTCAGTGAAGAAACCATGCGGCTGATGCGCGAGAAACAGATCTTCGCCGTGCCCACTTTTACGATCTTCGAGTACTTTGCCGATCATGCCCCATCCCCCCAAGCTGCCGAGCGTGAGCGCCGCATGCTCGAATTTCACGCGCACGAATTCAGCCGGCAGCTTGCGGCAGGCGTGCCCATGGCGATGGGTTCCGACGTGGGCCCGTTTCCGCATGGCACGCAGGCACGCGAATTCGTGCTGATGGTCCAGTACGGTATGTCGCCCCTGGGCGCGCTGCAGGCCGGCACGTTGAACGGCGCGCGTCTGCTCGGCTGGCAGGACCAGATCGGCGCCCTTAAACCAGGCTACTTCGCCGACATCGTGGCGGTGCCCGGCGACCCGCTAGCGGACGTCAGCGTCCTCGAAAAGGTGGCGTTCGTAATGAAGGGAGGCGTGGTCTACCGGCGTTGAAGTCCCCAATCCACAATCCCCAGCCTCCAGCCAGCCCGCCCTGCGCCGGGTGATGGTCGGCGACCAGTGCCGGGCTGGCCGCCGTGGCGGAGTCCGTGCCTTAGCTAGAAAAATGGACTAATCTCAAGTTGTGCAGGTCAAGGATCTAGGTCCGCACCGTTGGGCCAAGCTACGGTGCCCAGGTCCGCATCGACGCAGACCTGCGCAAAGTAAGCTGGGTCACGCAGAGGCTCGAAGACCCCGCGGAAACTGAGATGCGACGCGAGATCGATCACACCCTCGACGCCGTCCTCGAACCGAAGATGCAAGCGATAATCGCCGACTGCTTTTGCGGCAACAATGTCCTTCAACATGGTCTACTCCAGGGGAGCGATAGGCCTGAGCTGCGCCTCAGCCTTGCCAGGGTCCAATCCTCCATCAACTCTGCCTGATGCATTGCCGCCCACTCCGTCACCAAGCCGAGCGCGCGCGGCGAGAGATGCCCCCGCAACAGAGCTAGTGTCTCGATGGCGATGAGCGCCTTCTGGCCGGAATAACGTACGTGGAAGTGCGGCGGCTCGTGATCGCGGCTCCCAGCGCGTCCCACGAATAGCGTTCGCGACCAAGCGTGATCTGGACCTCTGATCTCGATCCTATCAGGATGTGGGCATTCGGGAAATCTGAGTCAGGTCACGTCACGTTCACCGCGTCCCGCGTCACCGCATCTCCGCGTCTCCGCCTCCCCGCGTCCCCGCGTCTGCTAGCCTAACCTTATATGCAGTTTTCCGAGTCCTTCTTCGCCAAACGCTTTGGCATCACCCCGCGGGATCTTGAGAAATACCTCGCCGAAGCGTTGTCGCAAGGGGGCGCCTACGCCGATCTGTACTTCGAATACCTCTCCACCAGCGCTATCAGCATCGACGAATCGATCGTCAAAAGCGCCTCCCAAGGCGTGTCCTTGGGGGTGGGCGTGCGGGTGATCGCCGGCGAGCGCACCGGCTACGCCTACAGCGACGACCTCAGTCCGGAGAAGATTCGCAAGGCCGCACGCGTAGCGGCGCACATCGCGGCGGGACCTGCCACGGTCGAAAAAATTTCGCTGAACGAAGGCCAGCGGCGCAACCTCTATCCGGTAATCACAGCGCCTACCGAGACCGCCTTCACCGAGCGCGTCGAGTTGGTCAAACGCGCCGACCGCGCGGCCCGCGCCTACGATCCGCGCGTTTTTCAGGTGCAGGCCAGCTATGCCGACAGCCTCCGCCAGGTGATGGTCGCCACCAGCGATGGTGTGCTGTCGTGGGACCGGCAACCGCTAGCCCGCCTGAACGTAGCCGCGCTGGCGCGAGACGACGGCGGAACTCCGCAGCGCGGCCATGCGGGCGGCGGCGGACGCGTCGAGCTCAACTTTTTCCTCAACGAGAAAACGCCCGAACATTTCGCCGCCGAGGCCGCTCGCGAAGCTATCGTTATGCTGGACGCCGTGGATGCGCCCGCCGGAGAAATGACCGTCGTGCTGGGGCCCGGCTGGCCCGGCATCCTGCTGCATGAAGCCGTCGGCCACGGCCTGGAAGCCGATTTCAACCGCAAAGGTGTCTCCGCCTTCAGCGGCCGCATAGGGCAGCAGGTGGCCAGCCCCTTGTGTACCGTGATCGACGACGGCACCATGGCCAACCGCCGCGGGTCGCTCAACGTGGACGATGAAGGGCATCCCACGCAGTCGAACGTTCTCATCGAAAACGGCATCCTGCGCGGCTACCTGCAGGACAAGCTCTCCAGCCGCCTGACGGGCGCCACGGAAACCGGCAGCGGCCGCCGCGAAAGCTACGCGCACATTCCCATGCCGCGCATGACGAACACGTTCATGCTGGCCGGCGAGAGCGATCCCGCAGAGATCATACGCTCGGTGCCCAAGGGCCTCTATTGCCCTGATTTCGGCGGCGGCCAAGTGGATATCACCAGCGGGAATTTTGTGTTCTCCGCTTCGGAAAGCTATCTCATCGAAGGCGGCAAGGTGACCCGTCCCGTGCGCAACGCCAGCCTGATCGGCAACGGCCCGGAAGCGTTGAAGTACGTCAGCATGGTGGGCAACGATCTGCAACTCGACGAAGGTATAGGCGTCTGCGGCAAGGAGGGGCAAAGCGTGCCCGTGGGCGTGGGCATCCCGACCATCAGGATCGACCGCATGACGGTGGGGGGCACCGCGTGAGCGCGAATCACCTGGCCGGTCTCGCGGCCGATATCGTCCAGCAAGCGCTGGCGGCGGGCGCCACGGATGCCGAGTGCACTATCGCCGAGGGTGACGAGTTCTCCGCGAACGTGCGCTTGCGCGAAGTCGAAACTCTCAAGGAAGCGGGCTCCCGCGGCGCTGGGGTGCGCATCCTGGCTGGCAAGCATACTGGCTCCGCCTACACCTCCGATCTCTCGGACGATGGCATTCGGCACATGGTGCGCTCGGCGATGGAGCTGGCCGAGATCACCACCGAGGACCCGCATGCCGGTCTGCCGGATCCCTCCGATCTGGGGTCCGTTCCAGGCGACATGGGCCTGTACTCGAACGATGTCGAGGGCCTCGAAACCGAGCTGAAGATCGATATGGCGCGCCGCGCCGAAGATGCTTCCTTGCGCGCGGACCCCCGCATCACAAACTCCGAAGGTGCCTCTTTCGATACACACGTGGGCCACCAGGCCTTCGCCAACTCGCGCGGTTTCGTGGGCGAGTATCGCACCAGCTACTGTTCGCTGAGCACGGTGCCGGTGGCGCGCGAAGGCGAGTCCATGGAACGCGACTACTGGTTCACGATGGCGCGCGGCCTTGCCGGTCTGGAGAAGCCCGAGGACGTCGGCCGCATTGCCGCGCAACGGGCCCTGCGGCGGCTCGGCGCCGTGAAGGTCGAAACGAAGAAAGTGCCGGTGGTTTTCGAACCGCGCACCGCGCGCTCCCTGGTCGACCACATATTCGATGCGGTGCATGGCGTGTCGGTCTACCGCAACGAGTCCTTCCTGGCTGGCAAGCTTGGCGAACAAGTGGCATCCGAAAAGCTCACCCTGATCGACGACGGTACCATCCCCGGACTGTTCGGCACGTCGCCTTTCGACGATGAAGGCGTGCCCACCCGCCGCACCGTGGTGATCGAGAACGGCGTGCTGAAAAGCTATCTTCTGAACACCTACACGGCGCGCAAACTGGGACTCAAGACCACCGGGAACGCCTCGCGCGGACTGGCGGGAAACGCCGGCGTGGGCAATGGCAACCTTTATATAGAGAAAGGCGCCGGCACGCCCGAACAGCTCATCGCCGGTATAAAGGACGGCTTCTACGTCACCGAGTTGATGGGTTTCGGTGTTAATATCGTGACCGGGGATTATTCCCGCGGCGCGGCCGGTCTTTGGATCCGCAACGGCGAGCTGGCGTTCCCGGTTTCCGAGGTGACCATTGCGGGCACCCTGCAGCAAATGCTGTTCGGCCTGGAAGCCGTGGGCGCGGATCTCGAATTCCGCGGATCGATGGCTACGCCAACCCTGGTGATTGCGGAGATGACCGTCGGTGGCCGGTAAAGCATCGGAAGAGACGAAAAGCATTCCCGTAGCGGCGATCGTCGTATCGCTGGCCGTCATCCTCGGCGCAGGATTGTTCGTATACCTCGATCGAGCCTCCCACCGCCCGCCGCCGCCCCCTCCTCCTCTCACCGGCGAAGCGAAAGCTTACGTGCACAACCTGAAGTTGCAGGACGTCGACATGCAGAAGCACGAGAGCTACCTGAAGCAGGCGGTCGTCGAGATTACCGGCAAGATCGGAAACAACGGCGACCGCGCGCTGCGTGTGGTGGAGATCAACTGCGTGTTTTACGATCCCTATAACCAGGTGGTCCTGCGCAGGCGCGTGCCCATCGTAAGCCAGAAGATCGGCGGCCTGGCGCCCGGCGAGATCAAGAATTTCCGCCTGGCCTTCGACGACATTCCGGATAGCTGGAACCAGGCTATGCCGCAACTGGTGATTGCGCAGATTGTGTTCGGTTAGCGATGAGCACACCCGCGGCCATCGGTTTCCGCGCGCATTCCGGATGGGCGGCGGCGGTCGCCATCGCCGGCCCGGCAGATGCCCCCTCGGTAATCGCGCGGCGGCGCATCGAAATGGTGGATCGCGATTCTGCCGGCGGGAAGCAGCCGTATCATGCAGCCGTCGGTCTGGAAATGTGCGAGGCGCAGCAGATCGTGACGGCCTCGGCGGCGCGGGCCGTGTCGCTCGCTGCGGCGGCACTGCGCGGGATCGTCGAAGATCTGCGAAAGCTGGGCCACGAAGTCGACGGCTGTGGTCTGGTGCTGGCTTCGGGTAGGTCCTTGCCCGCGCTCGAAGGCATCCTGGCTTCCCACCCGTTGATCCACACGGCCGAAGGCGAGCTTTTTCGCGAAGCGCTTCGCGCCGCGATCCGGGTGTTGGGGCCGCCGCTCGTCGAGGTCAAGGAGCGCGAACTGCTCTCGCGGGCAAAGCCGGTTGAGCCGCACCTGGCAGCCATGGGCCGCGCTATCGGGCCGCCCTGGCGTCAGGACCAGAAGTACGCCGCCATGGCCGCGTGGCTCGCATTGATTCAAAGCCGGCCGTGAGGGAGCCGTCGTCAACCATCTTCCCGGCCGTCAAAGATCTGACGCGACTCTAGCATTCCACGGTCGCGACCTGCCTTCCAATCCGGCTTTTCAAATCCTCCTCGCTCAAAACATAGGGGTTCCATGGCTTGGCAGGCAGTTGCGCTACGATCTCCGCGGTGGAAGGCGCCTGCGCCAGCGCCACGGCGGGAAAGCCCAGAGCATCGGCGAGCAGGCAGGCGACACGCGTGAGCGACGCCAGGTCTCGCTGCGAGCCAGACAGTTCTTCATGATGGCAGCCCGCCACGCGCGAGTACTCGGGCGGAAAGCCCCATTGCTGCGTAAGCCACAACCCCGCCTGGCAGTGGTCCATCTGGAATAGCCCCCGCTCGGATTCCAGGCAGTCGGCCAGGGCGTTGTGGCGGGTCTCGAGCACGGGTGCGTACCGGTCGCCATAGGCCATCAACAATCCCAGCCGTCCTACATCGTGCATCAACGCTGCCATGTACGCCTGGTCTTTCGAAACCTCGTATAACGGCGCCAATTCTTCGGCCAGGAGGGCGGTCGCCAGGCTGTGCCGCCAGCAGCCCTCCATGACCTTGGTGTTCGTCAGATGGCGGGTGAAGGACCTCAGGGACACGGTCAGCGTGAGCGACCTGGTTCGCTCAAAGCCTAAAACCAGGATCGCCCGCGCCAGACTATCGACAGGATAGGCTTTGCCGTAGAATGCCGAATTCGCCAGCGCGAGCACTTCCGCGCTGAGCCCCGGATCGGACCGCAGCAGCCCGGCCACTCCCGGCACCGCCGCTTCCTCGTCGGCCAGCAGCTTCACCATTTTCAAAGCGACCGGCCGGAACACCGGCAACCGGCATAAACCATTGCGCGCTTGTATCCCCGGAGGAACCGCGTCCCCGGCGGACGCCCCAGTTTGCCGCATGCATCCCACATACATAAATCGGCGGGATGCGGCGCAACTTCAGTCTGGAGATGCCTGGCTTTCCGGGTCCAACAGTTCCTTTAACCGCTGCTCCGGAATGCCGCTCTTTGCGACGGCCACTTCGCGGATGGTTTGGCCGGTCCGGTAAGCTTCCTTCGCCAAAGCGGCAGCTTTCTCGTAGCCGATTTCCGGAACGAGCGCCGTAGCTATCGCCAGCGACTGCTCCACGAAAGCGCCGGCCCGCGCCGCGTCTGCCTCCAGCCCATCCACCAGCTTGCCGGCGAAATTAGCGGTTCCCGCGGCCAGCAGGGCGATCGAATCGAGCAGATCGTAGGCCATCAACGGCATCATCGTGTTCAGCTCGAAATTGCCGGAGGCGGCGCACCAGGCGATGGCGGCATCGTGACCCATCACTTGCGCGCAAACCATCAACAGGCTCTCCGCGATCACCGGATTCGTTTTGCCCGGCATGATGCTCGATCCCGGCTGTACAGCGGGCAGCCGGATTTCGCCGATACCGCAGCGCGGTCCCGACCCCAGCCAGCGCACGTCGTTAGCGATCTTCGTCCAGGAAATCGCACAGTTGCGAAGCGCGCCGCTCAAGAAGGCCACGGCATCGCGTGCCGCCTGCGCTTCGAAGTGGTTGCGGGCCTCGATGAACGGCAAACCCGTGCGCTCGGCGATCTCCCGTATGACTGCGGCGGCGAACCCGCGCGGTGCGTTCAAGCCGGTGCCCACCGCGGTGCCGCCCAGCGCCAGTTCGTAAATGCCGGGCAATGCCGCTTCGATGCGCTCGCGGGAAGCCGCCACCTGCCGCGCGTATCCGCCGAACTCCTGGCCCAGCCGCATGGGCACCGCGTCCTGCAAATGCGTGCGCCCGATCTTGATCATAGGTGCGAACTCGGCAGCCTTGCATTCCAGGGATCTCTCGAGGCGCAGCAGGGAAGGCAGCAGCCGGCCGTGTATCTCCTGGGCGGCTGCCACGTGCAGGGCCGTGGGAATCACGTCGTTGCTGGATTGGCCGCGGTTGACGTCGTCGTTGGGATGCGAGCCTGCCAGCCTCGCGATCACCTCGTTTGCGTTCATGTTGGTGGAGGTGCCGCTGCCTGTCTGGAAGATATCCACCGCAAATTGCGCGTCGCATTCGCCCGCGGTGACTTGCTCGGCGGCGGCTTCGATGGCGGCCGCGCGTTCCGGCGGCAGCTCACCGAGACGCCCGTTCACGCGGGCCGCGGCGCTCTTGATCAATCCCAGCGCGCGGATAAACGCCCGCGGGAAACGCAGCCCGCTGACAGGAAAATTCTCCAGCGCACGGGCCGTCTGCGCGCCGTACAACGCGTCTGCGGGGACGCGCATCTCCCCCATGGTGTCGCGCTCGACACGGAAACTTTCGCTCATCATCTCTTTAGTGTGCAGCGGTCCCGTCTTTAGTGTGCAGCGGTCCCGACCGCGCCTGCTCCCCTGGAGCGCCATTTCCCCCAGTTGGGAAGCAGGAGAAACATGAGTCGCTCTTTACTGCGCCGACGCCGCTTTTGGCTCTTTAACCTGCACCGCGTTCACCACCTGCTGCACGTTTGGAACCGCCGACGCCACCTCTTCGGCCCGCCGGCGCTTCGATTGAGAGTCGACTTCGCCAGTCAGTGTGACAATGCGGTTCTTGACGCCGAAGTTTACGCTCTCGTGAAGCTTCTCTTTGACTAAGGCCGCATCAAGGTCACTCTTGATGCCTTTGTCGAGATCCGGGTTTGCCTTTTCAGCATCGCTTTCGGCGACGGGCGGAAGCACTGCAATCTGGTTCGACACAACCTGATCTCCCGCGATGGACCGCGCGATGGATTCCGCTCGTGCCTTGTCACCGTCTGCCGCCACGTGTCCGCCCAGGATCACGACGTCCTTATCGCCACCCTGACTTACCGAGACAGTTTTAAGGCCGGCCCGGTCGAGCGATATGCGGATGCTTTCAGAAACGTCGGCTGCTTTCGCGGACGTCGTGGAGCACCCTACCAGCGTCCCGAGGACCACCACGGCCATCAAGCACGGTTTGAGCATTCTCGCATTTCTCCGATCTGGCCGCGCCACCCACCCCTTATCGTGCCGGATCTTTTCCCCGTGTGGCTTGGACGCCCTTCAGGATGGCGAGGCCCAAGAGTACAATTGCGCCCACGGCGATCCAATGCGGGGCCATGTGCAGTATCGCGGCTCCATAGATTAGCCCGCCGATCAATATCAAGAAGCCGACAATGTAAATCCCGAATGACATGGCATCGCCTAAACCGAGAGGAGACGGCCGAAAAACGACCGGTAACGGCGCAGCGCAAGCCTTAGATCCTCGGTCGAGACGGTCTCTTCGCGATCCCACTGCCCCTCAAGTTGCGCCCGTTCCTCCGCGAATATTTCCGCGAGGCGCTTCATCGCCCCCGCGACGAGACTATCGGCCTGCTGCACCGCGCGGCGGGGTTCATCGACAAAACCGCCCTGAATCGTATCCCAGCGGCCGCGAAACTCCTTCGCTTCGTCCGGCGAAAAGAGCGGCGTCGCCTGCTCCTCGGTGGCTACCGCAGCTCCAGCAGCCGCGCTGTAAACACCGGCAGCCGGCGCAACGGCGGCGCGAACCTTCTGCCGCGTTTCTGGCGGCCAAAGCTCAGAGTTCTTCGTCAAAGCCGTTGGCTCGCCGGCGTCGGCCAAAGCCGCGGTTGTCAGTCCCGCATATCTCTGCTCTTCGTCTTTCTTGTGTTCTTCGTTCATTAGAATTGGCTCCATTTTGCAATCTCCGAGACTCACTACGCGACCGTTGCCAAGGGCTTCTCCGGCTCTCCGACCAGCTCGTCGAAAAGCGTCCGGTAATGAACCATTGCCTGGCGCAAGTCTTCCGTGTTGGCCTTTCCCTGCGTCTGCCGAACCGCGATTTCGTGCGCCGTCCGATAGTTTTCCAGAACCAGTGGATGATCCACCGAGATATCTGCCGCCCGCTGTTCAAAATCGCTTACCGGGTAGCCCCGTGTGGACATCACGTCACCCAGCAGTTGATCCGCTTCCGTTACCGCACCGGCAGGCCCGTCGACAAAGCGCGACTGCACGCCTCGCCAAGTCTCTACGAAGCGCGCCCGATCGGCTGCCGAGAGTGGCCGGACGTGAAGCCCCTCCACTCGTTCTGCACGCTCCTGAAGCCCGGCTTCCGCATGCCGCCGGTCGCCGCCTATTTTCACGGCGCGAGCATATTCAGCTCCACCGAACTTGGTGCGAAGTCTCTCAGTCTGCCGCTTTCTGTGCAAAAGGAACGCAACGATTCCTGCAATCAGAACTACGGCCACAGCAATAATTAAAGCCACTTCCGTTGTACTTAGTGTTGGTATACTCACAATTCGTCTCCACTTCCTCAAGCCATGATTGTCGAGTGACATTGGCCTCCACTAAGCCAAGTCACAGGAGGGCGGCTCAACCCCGCCTGTGTACTGGCTTTGTGCTTTCGCGGACCAAGTCCAAGCCTGCGGGCGTTACCCGCGCCAACGAGAATATCCCCACCCGCCGCCACCGAGTAGAAACAGCACCACAAGAACAATCAATAGGGTCGTCATTTTTGTTACCTCTTCTCCATCCAGTGCAGTGCAGGTCGGGGACCAAAGCTGAATGTGCCTACATAAGGTGGAATGCGAGGCTCCGGGCAACCGCCATGTGCAAGTCCTGCCGTCCATAAGGCAAGAAGTGCCGCAGTCTAAACGTGTTGTCTCAGCGATGCACTGTCCCACCGTAGCCACGGCGGAATGTGTCGTTAAAACAACCCCCGGCCCAGGATTGGATGCAGGATTGCTCAGATCTAAAGAGTAGTCAACAAACAGACCTCCGCACGAAGCGGAGAGTGTGCGAAAGAACAAAGAGGAGAAAACAGATGGCGCCGAGCACGAAGGATCAGATCGAAGGCAAGCTCCATGAACTGAAAGGCAAAGTTAAAGGGAAAGCCGGGAAGGCCACCAACAATCCCAACCTGGAGACCGAAGGCAAGAACGAAGAGCTGGCAGGCAAAGTCCAAAAGAAGGTCGGCCAGGTTGAGAAGGTCTTCGAGAAATAAAGTAGGCCGGTTCTCCGCAGCGCACACTGCCGGCTTTTGCCGCCCCATTACCAATACGGCGGCTCTTGTTGGCGGTCGTGCGCTCTGAGCTGCCGTTTAGAAGAAAGGAAGATTAACAATGTTGATACTACTAATCGTTATTCTGTTGGTTTTAGGCGTCGGCGGCGGTTTCTATGGCCATAGCCGCTGGGGATACAGTGGGGGCGCGGGCATAGGGCTAGGCACCATATTGCTCATTCTCCTGATAGCCTACATGCTAGGCGTTTTCCACTAGACTACGCCCGCCGTCAGCCGCTCGACGTTGCCCACTCCGGAAGACTGTGCCATCTGAAGGAGAACTCATGGCCACAGCCTTGCCGGCCACGCTGCAAACTCTCGAGCAGGGCAGGCAGTCGCGGAAAGCGCAACCTCATTCCGCTTTGAAGAACTGTCGACTTGGGTACTCACCGCGGGGGCCCGGCGGCGCGCCGAGCCTCACGGGCTTCGATGGCTGGACCTGCGCGACGTGGTCCTGCGCGGCCGCCACGGTCGTCGAGAAATAACTCCAAACATTCAATTCAATCCGCCCTCGGATCCAGGGAGCAATTAAGTAACGAAGGCGATGCCGGCGATTTGGGCTCCGAGCGAAATTGCGTATGAACAGCCCGGAGTTTCTAAATCGCGAATGAGGAGATAACGCTGGCCGAGCGGATCACCGGGGCAACCGAACTTCAATCCCGAACGGCTGGTAACTCGCAGTGATTCGCAATACGTCGGATAACGCGAGCCCACAATCCCGGTGCCGGGCTCTAGCTGTGCCCTATAACCATGCCGAACCCCGCGGAAAATGTCGCGAGGCGGGCCGCGCACAGGAGAGTCTCTTTTGCGCCGGTCGAAAGGCGACTGCTCGTCCGCATGGCGCACGCCACGCCGCGCTGGGTCAACTCCGACCATCTCACTCTGCTCGGCTTGTCTCCATGTTCTTCGCCGGCCTGTGTTACGCGCTTGGGGCGCGGTCGTTCGCTGGTTGGCTGTGGACTGGCTGGGCGACAGCCTGGAGGACGACGCTGCCCCACGGGAACGGCTCTTGATCCAGCCGATGGCGCGGACGAACGGCGCGGTAAAATTCGCTGGCGGCCAAGCTCACCAAAGCGCGAACGGCCTGGTCGCCGTACAACGCATCCGCTGGACGCGCGTCTCCCCATCCTGGCGCGCCCGCTGCCGAAGGATTCAGCCCGGGCGCCCTCGCCTGCTTCGGCTTACGGCGCGAAGCGCGGCTCCGGCGCGCTCGGGCTGGCCGTTCCAGCATTGCTTAAGGGAGCCAGATGCCCGGCAAAAACGGCTTGCGAGGGAAATGCCAGCGCGGCGCCGGAGACGTCCAGAAGCGTGGCGGAGATGCTCAGAACATCAATTGCGAGGGGATTGTCAGCCGTAATTTCATACAGCACTTCAATAGTTCCGCTGGTAACGGGCAAAGAGGTGTTGCCCGTGGTCATTACCGGCTTGCCGCCGGTGATCAGGTACGCCTCCGCGCCAGTCAAAGTATCGGTGACCTGATTGGGAACGCTGAGGAATCGAGCGCTGGCTCCCAGGCCGGCTAGCTGCGTCATCAGGAGCGTTCCGTTATTAGCGAGGCCTATCGGGGAACCCGGCGGGGAGTCGCAGTTGCCGTAATAGAAGCAGGGCGTGAACTGACTTTCCGTGTTGTACACAACCCCCGGTACGTCCTGGCGAGACATCGAGAATGGTTGGGCTTGCGCATTATTGGTGATGCGCTGTCGAAAGCCCGTAGCGAAGGTCTCCTGGAAGGTCAAGCTCACGGTGGAAGGCGAGGAGAATGCCGTTGAAAAAGTCAGGCCCTGTTCGGCTAATCCGACGATGGGATTCGGATCGGTAACCGGGATAGTGGCGGAGATGGTGACCACAGCTTCGCCAATGCCCCCCGGACCTATTGGCACAGTCGTCGCATTGGCCCGCAGGTTGGTGATGCGAAGCGTACGGGTTCCGGAGGCGCCAGGATTCACGAATGGTATACCGGCCCAGGTAACTGATGTCGCGGAAGACTGCTCGGCCAGATAGGCGTTACCGGAGCCATCCGAGCCCGCCGCAATGCCGGGTTTTCCAAGCACTTGGCCCTTGTACGGGAAACCGTTGCTCATGTTGACCTGATCGGGCAGAGGCTCATCAATCAGCAACAACGCTTCGGACACCACGGACGCGGCCCCTAAGGTCCGGCCCGTTAGATTGGTGTTGAGAGTGATCGTAACCTGTATCGGCGTGGAAGGGCCCGGTGTTCCTCCCGTGCAGACTACGAAGATATCGCCCACCGGCTCCGCTAGTCCTTCCGCGCGCATGGTCGGCACCACTGTGCTTTCGGCGTCGCACATCAGAGCCGGCGAAGACGCGGCGGCAGCCGCGATCCCGATGCGCGCATCAGCCTCGGAGAGAACGGCCCCGAGGGGCGCAGGTGCGGCAGTCCAGGTCGACCCTTGAGCGTGGACGGTGGCGGCGGCAACTCCGAGGAGAAGCAAAGTCTTGAATGGGCGCATCCGGCAACTATAACAGATAAGGCCTCGTGTCCTTCGCTGATAAGCTATGGGTATGCCGGACAGCGCGACTCAGTTCCGCGAAGCGGGACGGGAGCAAGTAAGCCTACTGGCGCCCATCGAGAAGAAGCTTCTGATCCGCATGGCGCACGCCACCCCGCGCTGGATCGACTCCGACCATCTCACGATGCTCGGCTTTATCTCCATGTTCTTCGCCGGCCTGTGTTACGCCCTTGCCCGCACGAACAAGTACATGCTGCTGATAGTCATCCTCTGGCTGGCGGTCAACTGGCTGGGCGATAGCCTGGATGGCACGCTGGCCCGCGTGCGCAACCGCCAGCGTCCGCGCTACGGATTCTATGTGGACCACATCACCGACGCCTTCGGGACCTTTTTCCTGGTGGCCGGCATAGGGATCTCGGGATACATGAGCCCGTTGGTGGCGGCGGGCCTGCTCATCGTGTATTTCATGTTGTCGATCCAGACGTATCTGGCCACCTACGCGCTCGGCACGTTTCAACTCTCGTACTGGAAGTTCAGCCCCACGGAGCTGCGCCTGCTGTTGGTGGCCGGCAATATCGCACTGCTCTACCGGCCGGTGGCATCTCTCTTCGGATATCGCTTTCTACTCTTCGATATCGGCGCCATCGTCGGCATTGCCGGGATGTTCCTCATGCTGATCGTTTCCAGCATCCACAATACCGCCGCGCTGTACAAAGCCGAACGTCTGCCGCCGTCATGACCGATCGCCGCGGCTGGCGGAGCCTGGGGCTGCGCTGGCTGAAGTTCAATGCCGTTGGCGCCATGGGTGTGGTGGTGCAACTCGCGGCACTGGCGATCCTGGTTAGCGGATTCCGGATGAAGTATCTGCCGGCAACGGCGCTGGCGGTAGAGCTCGCCGTGCTGCACAACTTCTTCTGGCACCAGCGCTTCACCTGGAAGGATCGGTCCACCGTCTCCCGCGCGCAAGTAGTGGGGCGGCTGATCCGGTTCAATTTGTCGAACGGCGCTATCTCGCTGGGTGGAAATGTGGCGCTGATGCGGCTGCTCACCGGCGCTTTGCACGTGAACTATCTGGTAGCCAATGGCGCCAGCATCGCGGCGCTTTCGCTCGCGAATTTCGCGGTGAGCCACACGTTCGTTTTCCGCGCGCGGTAGCACCGCTATCGTCAACGCCGCTTTGCCTCCCCGCAAACTCAGCGCCAGCAGGATGGCGCTGCCTGATCGCGCACTGCTGACATCTTCACTGATATCGCTAGCGCTCTCCCCTTCCGCTCGAACAAAGCTACGGCACCCCTTCCTGCCGCATACTGGTACTGCTCATCTGATACGCGGAGCGCGGTTGGCTTTCAGGTTGTGTTACGATCTGTCGCCAGGAGGATGAGCATGTTTCGCACGATGTTACCTGGTCGAACCACACTTCAAGCGCTCGCAACCCTGGTGTTCGCCGCAAGCATAGGCAGCGCGCAGATCAATGGTCTTTGTAACACAGGCCAAACCATTAAGACGGCCGCCGGATGTACAGGCGTGCTGGTGCCTCCCAACCCAACAGGCGGCGGACCCAACCGGGATGGCAACTGGCGGCTAGGGTATCCGTATCCGACTCCATTTACCGGCTTTCCGGACGCCTGCCTGGTGAAGGCATTTGTGCCGGCCTGGGTAGATACTCCCTCAGGCGAGTGGCTTCAGAACAGCGCCAGCGCGCCGTCGGAATGGATCATGCCCCCTGACGGAGAGATTAACGGGCCGGCGGGCTGGTATGTTTATGCGACGAGTTTCCCTGTGCCGGCAACATTGCCCAATGGCGCGGTACCCAGAAAGTTGTTTATCGCCGGTCAACTCTCCTCCGACAATGTAACATTTCTGATCTACCTCGAGAGTCCGGCAGGCAGCACAAAGTGTACCCTGGTAGACGGCCAGGACTTTCCCGTGAATAACATTGGGAACCAATTTGACGTGTGGACGCCGTTCAGTTTTGAGAACAAGCTTCCAGTGACCGCCGGTGCGAATGCAAATCTGTATTTCGTCGTGCAGAACGCACCCTGCTGTGAAGGTGCGAACCCCACGGACTTCCGGGCCGAATTCTTCACCTCTTCGATGTTGTACTGATGGTCCCCATTGGGACCTGGTTGCTTAACAACGCGCTGGCAGGATCACGCTCGCCGCTCGGCCAGCAAGCGACCAGCTTGGTATCGGCATCAAGCGCGGCCCACGGCCACGGCCGCGCCCGGAACCTTCGCGGCGATATCGGGCGTGACGTTCTTCTGCTTCGCTTTAGCAGAGGCTCCAGCATTCATCAACCTACATCCGTTCGCACTTCAGCGGAACACGCGGTCCTGGGTAGTCAGCGCAGATCGCGCCAACTTCCGACACAAGGCGACCGACCGCTAAAGGGGGCTGTGCAGAAGATCAGTCTCCTTTGCTCGCTCAAAACGAAGGAGATAATGCCGTTATTCCGCACTTCAATCTTTTCGGCGCCACCAACCGCCAGGCGTCGCGAATAAGAGAGGCTAGCTCTGCGTCGCCAATACAACCAAGCTCGATCCCGACCCAGCCACGCACGCCAACGTAAGGCGGCCTGAAGTATATTTCTGGGGAGGTCTTGATCAACATCGCTTGAAGCCCTGGCGGAGCGGGTACCCACACCGCGATGTGCCCGTCGTTGTGGTGGTTGTTCGCAAACATGGCGAAGACTTTCTTGCGGACGAAGAAAGTCGGTTCGCCGTGCGAGAGTTTCTCCGTAGCCTCAGGCATAGCGGCACAAATGCGCCGCACTCGGCGAAGATGATCTTCAGCGAGTGGCCCACGCTCCATCGTGCCGCCGACGCTTTCAGCTCGCGGAGTTTTCGTAATGTCCTTTCCTGACACGTCCCTATTTCACATGCAGCGTCTTGTTCAGCCAGGCGACCATCTCCGCCTTCCAATGCTGCATTTCCGGCGCGCGCCAGCCTGCCATCCCGTGCCCGCCGCCTTCGATGGTGATCAGTTCGCAACTCGCTCCCGCCTTATGCATCGCCGCGCACATCTCCGTGGACTGCTCATACGCCACCTGATCGTCCTTGGTCCCATGTATGCACAAGAACGGCGGCATTCCCCTGTGGACTGCGGCGATGGGTGAGATTTCGTGCAGCTTCGCCAGGCCCGCCTGGTCGAGCTTCTCCGCGCCGAAGAAACGAATGCCGCCGCCGTTGGCCGCGTGCCGGTTGATCGTCGTCATGTTGAAGCGTTCGGGATGGTCGCGCCGCAGTTCGGCCAGTTTTCCGTAGTCCGCCGGCCCGTAAATATCCACCACCGCGGCGACTGCCGTGGATGGCGTTTCGTGCGTCCCGGCGTAGTTCACGAGAAACCCGCCCGCCGACTCGCCGATGAGGGCGATCTTCGATACATCCAAGCGATAAGCCGCGGCGTTGGCCTTCACCCATCGGATGGCGCTCCACACATCCTCGATCGCCTGCGGAAACTCGAACTCCGGCGCCAGCCGGTAATCGATGCTAAACCATGCGTATCCGGCATCGGTCAGCGGCTCGAACAGCGGCCGGACATTCGTGCTCTTGCTCCCTTCGTCAAACCCGCCGCCGTGCACCAGAATGGCGGCGGGAAACGGCCCCGGCCCATCCGGAACGTGAAGATCGAGCAGTACCCGCCTCCCGCCCGGGCGCGCGTACTCCACGTCCTTCCGGTCCACAGGCGCACCGGCGAGGGCCGCCGCGCAGGCCATAACCAAAATAAGAACGTATTTTCCCATGGACGTGGCGCACGCTTAAGCGTGCCGTGGCGAGCTTCAGCTCGCCATATCTAATTTATGCTACTCCGGCCGCGCACAGTAATCGAAAAGGAGTTGCCATTCGATGCGCTGTATCTCCCGCGCACGAGTCTCCATCTCCGATCCCGGCTGCCGCCGCGCCTGTTCGCACATCTCGATAAACGCGAACGGATCCCAACCGCCCTCCCGGCCCGCCGCGCGTGCCAGCGCCGGAAAGATCGGATGCGCCCCCACCTGCCGGAACCAATACGCCGCGTTGCCGGCATCCGGTTCCTGCCGGTGCACGATAGCGTGCCAATAGCTGCCCTCCGCCGTCGCGATGTCTTGCGCGGTCGCGTGCGCCTCCTCGAAACAGGAGAAGTACACATAAAGGCCGCTCAGCGCCGCTTCCGGTGCGCGCGCTCCGGCGAACAACCGGTCCGCGGACACCGCCCGCAAGCGTTCCCGAGCCGCCTCCTGCGAACACCGCTCCATCGCCAGTGGCATCAGCCGCTCGCCATCGCCGTCCAGCGCCAGAATCGCCGCTACCTCAGCGCCATAATCCAAAGCTCGAAACAAGAATCCCTCGCAACCACCCTATCTTACAAGTTTGCCTCGCCACCAAGGGTTCAAAACTCCCGTCGTGATCTGCAACCGATCCGCCAGCGCTGAGTTCTCGCCTTCGCCTCCCCCTGCTTTTCCTGACCAAGTACGCAGGCATAACTCGACGGCCCCCTGTTCGTTTCCCCGTTCACACGCCCACGAAAAACTCCCCCCAGCCCCTTACCCCAATTTATCCACTCATTTACACCCCGCGCCCCACCCCACCGCCGCCAGCCACGACACGCCCGCATGCTAGAGTCAGGGCGAGAAGGGATCACGGCCATTGCCGAAAACCCGCTTTGCCTATCCGGTGCTTAGCCTCGAGATTCATAAAGAAGATATATCGAAATTGGCTTCGTTTGCTCAGAAAACGAATCGCATGCACTCACCTAACCCGGCCGCCGAATCACCCGGGTGTCGCCCCTACATCCCGCAACCCCGCTCCAGGGGTGCGCTAATATAATGAACGTGCCTGATCGCCTCCCCCAAGGCATCATCACCGCTCTGGTCACGCCCTTCCAACAGGACGAGCGCATCGACTTCAACGCCTGGCAGAAGATCATCGACGTCCAGATCGAAGCTGGCGTCGACGGGCTGCTGGCCACCGGAGGTCAGGGCGAGTTTTTTTCCCTCAGCGACGAAGAGCGCATCGTGGCTTTGCGGTTCTGCCGCCAGTCCGCGCGCGGCCGCGTTCCGGTCTACGGCCAGGTGGGCTGCCCCGGTACCCGCCAGACGATACACCTCGCCCAGCGCGCCGCGGCGGATGGCCTTGCGGGGCTGGTGGTCGTCACACCGTATTACGTGCGCCCGTCCGAAGACGAGCTCGTGGAACATTACATCGAAGTGTGCCGCGCCGTGCATTTGCCCGTGCTGGCCTACAACATCCCGGAGCGCACGGGCGTCGATCTCACGCCTGCCGCCGTCCGCCGCATCGCCGCCGCGTGCGAAAATTTTGCGGGCTTGAAGGATTCGACCGGCGATCTGGACCGCATCGCCGAGTTGACAGCCATCGGCCGCGAGCGCCCCTTCGCCGTCTTCATCGGCCGCGATCACCTCATCCTGCCGGCGCTCGAGCGGGGCTGCTCCGGCGCGATGACGGCGTGCGCCAACGTGGCGCCGCGATTGTTCGTCGACCTGCTGCGTGCCTTTCGCGCCGGCGACCTGGAGAAGGCCGCGCGCCTGCAGGCCCTCGCTGCCACCCTGCGCCAGGCATTCAGTCTGCACACTTTCCCCGCGGTCATCAAGGAAGCCATGCACATGGTCGGCCTCCCGTCCGGGCCTTGCCGCAAGCCGGTGAGCCCCATGCCCGCCGAAGCCAGGCAGAAGCTGGCGGACACTCTGGACCGCCTCCGCGAAGAGCACTACCTGCCCGAACTGGCCGGAGTGCGGTTGTGACCGTGGCGCAGGCTCTCAGCCTGCCGGGGTACCCCTTGGGTCGGGCACTCCTGCCGGCGCAAGCGAGCGAGGCTCGCAAATGATCCCTAGCTCTTCAAAATGCACACCAACCGCCTGATCGACGAAAAGAGTCCCTACCTCTTGCAACACGCCCACAACCCGGTGGACTGGTACGCTTGGGGGCCGGAGGCGTTCGAAAAAGCGCGCCGCGAAGACAAGCCGATCTTCCTTTCCATAGGCTACTCGACCTGCCACTGGTGCCATGTGATGGAGCGCGAGTCTTTCGAAAACGATGCCATCGCCGCCATCATGAACCGGCACTTCGTCTCGATCAAGGTGGACCGTGAGGAGCGCCCGGACGTCGACCGCATCTACATGACCTTCGTGCAGGCCTCGACCGGCGGTGGAGGCTGGCCCATGTCCGTCTGGCTCACGCCCGATCTGAAGCCTTTCTACGGCGGAACTTATTTCCCGCCCGAGCAGCGCTATGGGCATCCTGGCTTCCCCATGGTGCTGGAGCGCATCGCCGAAGCCTGGCGGCAGGATCGCGACAAGATCGTGGAATCCAGCCGCGAAGTGATCGAGAAGCTCACCCAACAAGCCGCCGCCGCCGAAGCGCACGCCGCGCCCGGCTCCACATTGCGCCTCGACAAGAATGCGCTCGACAGCGGATTCTACATCTTCCGCCGCAGCTTCGATGCGCGTTACGCGGGCTTCGGAGAAGCGCCCAAGTTCCCCCGCCCGGTCACGCTCAATTTTCTGTTGCGCTACTATGCCCGCACCAGGAATCAGGAAGCGCTCGACATGGTGCTCGCTACTTTGCGCGAGATGGGCAAGGGCGGCATGTACGACCAACTCGGCGGCGGCTTCCATCGCTATTCGGTGGATGCCCGCTGGTTTGTCCCGCACTTCGAAAAGATGCTCTACGACCAGGCGCAACTGGCGATTTCGTATCTGGAAGCGTTTCAGATCGCGGGCGACGCTGCGCTCGCCGAAACCGCGCGCGGCATCCTCGATTACGTGCTGCGCGACATGCGTGATCCGGACGGCGGTTTCTACTCCGCCGAGGACGCCGACAGCGTGATCGATGCGGCGCATCCGGAGGTCAAAGGCGAAGGCGCTTTCTACGTCTGGACGCAATCGGAAATCGAAGCGGTGGTCGGCCAACCCGACGCCCAGTGGTTCTGCCACCGGTTCGGCGTCGAGGAGCAGGGCAACGTCCAGAACGACCCGCACCAGGAGTTCACGGGCAAGAACATTCTCTACCAGGCGCATCCCGTCGAAGAGCCGGCCAGGCAGGCCGCTATTCTCAAAACCGCGGGGCAGCTTTTGGAAGCGCGCGGGAAGCGCGTCCGGCCGCACCTCGACGACAAAATCCTGACCGCCTGGAACGGGCTCATGATCTCGGCGCTCGCCAAGGCCGGCGCGGTGCTGGCCGAACCGCGTTATGCCGAAGCGGCCCGCTGCGCCGCGGATTTCATCGTGAGCCGCATGTACGACCCAGCCACCGGAACCCTGCTGCGGCGCTACCGCCGGGGCGACGCCGCCATTCCTGGCTTCCTGGACGACTACGCTTTCTTCATCCAGGCCCTGCTCGATCTGTACGAAACCGGCTTCGAATTGCGCGACCTCGAACTGGCGATCCGGCTCAGCGAAAAACAGGCCGAGCTATTCGAAGACGCGGAGAACGGCGCCTTCTACAGCACCGCCGCCGGCGATCCCTCGCTGGTTATGCGGATGAAGGAAGATTACGACGGCGCGGAACCGTCCGCCAACTCCGTCGCCGTCCTGAACCTGCTGCGCTTGGCCCAGGTCACGGGCCGCCAGGATTTCCAGGAGTCCGCCAACCATGCGCTGGCGGCCTTCGCGTCCCGCATCGTGGCTGCGCCGGTAGGCGTCCCGCAAATGTTAGTGGCCTACGAGTTCAGCATTTCCAAGCCGAAGCAGATCGTCCTGGTGGGCCAGCGCGATGCGCCGGATACGCGCCGCTTGCTGCATGCCCTCCACTCGCGCTTCGTCCCCAATCGCATCGTGCTTCTAGTGGATGGCGAGGAGTCCCGCAAGGCCTTGGCCGGCTACCTTCCCGTAGTGGCGACTATGACGGTCCTGAACGGCCAAGCCACCGCCTACGTCTGCGAAGACTACACTTGCAAGCTGCCCACCACGGACGTGGAGGAGTTCGGGCAGTTGATACAATAAGGAAATCACCCACATCAGAGGAGGAGAGATGGAAAGACCAGGAGCAACCACACTGCGCGGAGATCCCAAGACCCTGCTCGGGCCGGAGCTCAAGCCCGGCGACAAGGCGCCGGATTTCAACGTAGTGGACAATAATCTGAAGCCTGTTACACTGGCCGGCACCGGAAATCACGTGCGCATCTTCAGCGTGGTGCCGTCGCTGGATACGCCGGTATGCGACGCGCAGACCAAGCGCTTCAACGAGGAAGCCGGCAAGCTGCCCAACGTCGATATCTTCACGGTGAGCATGGATCTACCCTTCGCGCAGAAGCGCTGGTGCGGCGCGTTTGGCGTCGACAAGGTCAAGATGCTGTCGGACCATAAGGATGGTTCGTTCGGCAGCCAATACGGCACCCTCATCAAGGAATTGCGCATCGAGAGCCGCGCCATCTTCGTGGTCGACAAAGACAACACCATCAAGCACGCGGAGTACGTGAAGGAAGTGGCGGATTTCCCGAATTACGAAACTGCGCTGGCGGCGGCGCGGGCCGCATCTTAGGCCGGCCGTGCCCGGCCGGAGGGATACAACCTGAGCACCGATTCCCCCACACCAGTCCTGGCGGAACGCGTCATCACTCGGGCGGTGGAAAGTCCGCTGCTGCGCGGCGGGCTGACGATCGGCGTCGGTATCATCGCCGGCAACCTCATCGGTTTTGCGCGCCTGGCGTTGACCGCCTACCTGCTCGGTACGCACACGCTGGCCGATTCGCTGGCCGTGGCCGTGGGCCCGTTGGACGCGCTCAATGCCGTCCTCATCAACACCATGGTCTTCGCTTTCGTGCCCATGCTCACCGAGCGGCAGGGCGCCGCGCGCACCGCGCTGTTTCTGAAGCTGAACCGGTGGTTCGCCTGGCTGTTTTCGCTGCTGACGCTCGGGATGGTGGTCTCGGCGCCCTGGCTGATTCGCATACTGGCGCCGGGCTTGGACCCGAACTACTATCACACGGCGGTCCGCCTTCTGCGCATCGTGGCGCTCTCCATCATGGCGGCCGGCTCGGCGGCCATCAACTCCGCCTTGCTCTATACCGACCGGCGCTTCGCACCCTTTGCTTACTATCAGGCGTCTCTCAATCTGTTCACGATCCTCGGCGCGTTGAGCCTATGGCGCCTGCTGGGGGTGTATGGCTTCGCGATCGGCTACAGCGTGGGCGCATGGGTGCAGTTCGCCGTCGTATACTTCTGCGCGCGCAAGGGTCTCCAGACGAAAGACTTGCCTGCGTGCCAGGTGCACTGGCGCGAAATCCTGACGCGGCCCGTCACCATCTCGCTCTATGCCGCCGGCCTGGCGCTGAACATGGTCTTCACGCGCGCCTGGGCCACGCAAGCCGGACCAGGAATGGCCGCCGCGATGGATTACTGCATGCGCGGCGTAGGCGTCCCGCTGGCTTTCCTGGTGAGCCCGATTTCCAATTCCCTGCTGCCGGAGATTGCCCGGCTGCGCAGCCAACTGCGCCTGCGCGAAGCTTTCCGCCTGATCGATAAGACGCTCGGCCTGGCGGCGCTGGCCGCCGTGGGGGGATGCGCATTTGCACTGCTGTTCCGCCAGCCCGTCATCGCCGTCATGTTTCAGCGCGGCAGCTTCACGGCGGAATCCACCAGCCTGGTCTCCGCGGTTTTCCTGGGCTTGGCGCCCAGCCTGATCGGCTGGAGCCTGCTGGAGCTGACCGGGCGCGCGCTGTTCGCCTTGGACCGCCCCGGGCTGCCGCTAAGCGCCGCCTTCATCCCGGTGCTCTGCAACCTCACGCTGACGCTTTGGATGCGCTCCGCGAAACCGGAGTTGATCGGCTTGGGCGCTTCCGTGGGCTTGATGGTGGGATTCCTGGCGCTGTTCGCCGCGGCCCACACCAGCCGCAAGCAGTGGATGGGAAATGCTCACGAGTGACTTGGCGAAGTGGAACGTCCAAGGTCCCGTACACACCTTACGAACCGAGCATGAGGCGCCACACTTCACATTGGTCCGGTTCCATCCCGACGGGAGAATCGACGAAATCGAATACCACAACCTGGACGGATCGGTCTCCCGGTCCAGTTACACTTACGACGCAGCGGGCCGCATACAAGAAACACGCTTCGGGTTGGATGGCGGCGCAATTACCAGGAACATTTACTCTTACGATGAGTCCGGGCGACTAACGCGTATTGTCACTGTGGATCCGGACGGAAGAGAGCGCGAACCCGAAACCTATAGTTACAGCCAGGACGGCAAGAGAACAAGAGTGTGTTTTATTCCGAAGCAGGAACCCAACGCAGGGTATGGGATCGATTGCTCGGGGTTCGCGTCCGATGAAACAGGCGCTCCGCTTGACGAAGTCTTACTGTACGACGATGACCATCGGCTTGTGAACCGTCTGACCTACAAGAGAGATAGCGCAGGACGGCTGGTGAACGATGAGATGCATGCCGGCGAACAGGGCCCGTGCCCGAATCTCGACAAAGCACTTGAAGATGCATCGCCGGCGGCTCGCGAGGCAGTGATGGCTATGTTTGCCGACGTGTTTGGTCCCCAAAAGGTCCTGTCAAGCAGGACTTATACATACGATGGCAAGGGCCGCTTGGTAGAGCGGCGTTTGCGCATGGGAGAACTCGGTGGTCACCGCACCACATACCGCTACGATGATCGCGACAACCTGATCGAAGAGACCACCGAACACACTTCGCACGGTATGCAGTTCGATGAAGCCGGGAAGATAAGCCCTTCGAAAGACATCTCGCGTACACAGTACCTGCGTTTCGAACACACCTACGACGCGCACGGAAACTGGACGGAGCGAGTCGTCTTTAGCCGCCTGGAGCCGAACCCGAACTTCGAGCGTTCGAACGCCGTACGCCGGGAAATCACTTACTACGATGGGGATCCAGCGTCTGCTTGAAATCACCCGAGTGTTGCGGGTCGTCGAACTCAACTATGATGTGCTCTCCGATTCCGTTGATGTGATGGTAAAGCCATTGCTCATCCCCAGGCACGGGGTGGTTTTCGATCTCGTCCGGCGGCCCGTAAAGGATGTAGATGCGGCCGCGATCCGTCTTCCAGCCTGGGCCGTGGAAGGCGAAGTGCGCATTGGCATAGGCGATGCGGCGGTAGTGCTCTTCCTTGAATTTGTTTACGGGCGTGCCCGGCGTGGGATCGCGCCGCAGCCAAAACTGCTTGATGAACATGTCGCGCTCTTCGTCGGTCCGCAGGCCCTTGAAGGCGGCCCGCTCCTTGTCCGCGATGATGTAGACAACTTCTTCGTTCAGCCACTTGTCGTAACGCGTCTCCACCTTCGCTTCGGCTTGGCTGTTCGTCTGCTGGGCGGCGGCGATGAGGCAGAACATACCCAGCAGAAGCGCCATCGAGAGTATCAGCGCTGCCGCGGCGCGCGGCTCTTCCGGTTGATTGAGCAAACGGCGAATTCGATTCATGAGTTCTCCTCCTGTGGCAGCCAGCGCGGGCTCGCGCCCCACCGACCGCCGCTCCTCCAACGTCACCAGGGCCGCCGCGTATTCGCGCGCGTCCCCTTGTACCGCCACCACCACGTCGTCACAACAATTCTCGCGTTCCGCCCGGATCAGCCCGGAGGTCCACCACACCGCCGGGTGATAGAACAGCAGGCTCTCCACCAGGGTCTGCGTCAGATTAACCAGGTAGTCGAAACGGCGTATATGCGCCAGTTCGTGCAGCAGGATGGCTTCGAGGTGCTCCGGCGGCAGGCCGGCCAGCAGTCCCGCGGGGACCAGTATCGCGGGCCGCAGCAGTCCGATAACCACGGGCACCTCGGCCAGACTCGATTCCAGCAAAACCAGCGGGTTCGACACGCCGATGCGGTGCGCCAGTTGGCCGAGCCGCTTCTGCCACTCCGGAGGCGCCGCGCACACGCCGTCCCGGCGCATGCGCTGGGCCGCCAACCAGCCTCCCAGTCGGTACAAGCCAATCAGGAGAGCGCCCGCCATCCAGAACGGCACCACCCAGGGCAGAACTTTCTGGACGCGCTCCAGAATCCCCGGCGCGGGATTGGCGATCCCGTTGCCCGCGCTCGGATCGGCGGCGGCCGCCATGGCCCGTGGGGGCGGCGCGACTGCCCGCTGGTCCGGAATCGACACCGCCACCGTGACCCCGAAGGCCACCAACATCGCCAGCATCGCAACGCAGGCGACGCCATAGCGCGTCTTGGCGCGCCGGCAAACACGCAGGATCGCGGCGAGAACCAGGGCGATCGCGGCGCCCTCCCAAAGGAAATGCACGAGGGCCCAACCCAGCGCCCTCACCAGGGGCATGTACGCCCAGGCTGCCATCAAACTCATTTTTTCCCCTTCTCGAATTGGTCCAGCAATTGGCGCATCTCGGCCAATTCCTGCTTGGATGTTTTGCCGGCCGAAAGCGCTCCCAGCATGAGGCTCTTGGCCGATCCTGCGAAGGCCCGCCGCAGCAGATCGCCGGCGAGTTGCCGCTGCGTCCACTCCCGTGGGCGGCTGGCTGCGTAGCGGTGCGCACGTTCCTGCTCATCGCGGCTGGCCAGCCCCTTCTCCGCCATGATCTGCAGGAGCTTCAGCACGGTGGTGTACTGCGCCGGCCTACGCTGAATAATGGTTTCGTGAACTTCGCGGACAGTGCTCGGCCCGCGGCTCCAAAGCACCGTGAGGATTTCAAGCTCCGCGTCCGTGGGCCTGGGTGGATCGGGTGGTCGCTCCGGCATATACGAAGAGCTTACTACGAGCATTTTCGTATGTCAAGCCCGTGTGGCAATAAATTTGAGGCGAGAATGGAAACCATATGGATGTACATCTGGTAGACGGCACCTACGAGTTGTTCCGGCACTTCTTTGCCGTGCCCTCCGCCCTGGATACGAATGGAAACGAGATCGGCGCCGTGCGCGGCGTTCTGATGTCTATGCTGGGGATGCTTGAAGGAGGGGCGACCCACCTCGGGGTAGCCACCGATCATGTGGTGGAGTCGTTTCGCAACGATCTTTATCCCGGGTACAAGACTGGCGAGGGTGTCGCGCCGCCGCTGCTCGCGCAATTCCCCGTGCTCGAAGAAGCGCTCCAATCCATGGGAGTGGTGGTATGGCCGATGGTGCGCTACGAGGCAGACGATGCGCTGGCCTCCGCGGCGGTGAAAGCCGCGCGTGACGATCTTGTGAGGCAAGTGATCATCTGCACCCCGGACAAGGATCTGGCGCAGTGCGTGGCGGGAAGCCGCGTGGTGCAGCTTGACCGCAGACGCGGGATTCTGCGCGATGCGGCGGGCGTCCTATCGAAATGGGGAGTGCGGCCGGAATCGATTCCCGATTACCTGGCGGTGGTCGGCGACAGCGCGGACGGTTATCCGGGATTGCCGGGATGGGGCCCGAAAGCCGCGGCGCTGACGTTCTCGCAGTATCCGCATTTTGAAGATGTTCCGAAGGACTGGCGGCAATGGCATCCTGCGATCCGGGGCGCCCAGCGCCTGTCCGCGGTGCTGTTCGAGCAGTGGAACGATGCTCTTCTGTATCGCACCCTGGCGACCCTGAAACTGGATGTGCCGGTATTTGAAACGGTGACCGAGCTTCAGTGGAAGGGGCCGGGACCGGAGTTCGAGCGATATTGCGAAAAGATGCAATCGCCTGGGCTTTATGCGCGTGCATTAGCCGCGGTCACCAGCCGGAAGCAGGGGATCGAAGAGAGGTAAGGTTAGAACCGCGTCAGCGGGCGGTTTTCCGCGCCGAACCGCACCATGTGCGTCACGACTTGATCGGCCGGCGGAGTGAGCAGGGTGGGCTTGAGCAGGATCACCACCTGGTCGGACTGCCGATTGCGTGTTACGTTCCGCGTCAGCGGCCCTATTATAGGGAGATTGTTCACCCCCACAATACCGGCAACCGTGCGCGCATCCTGATCGTCCATGAGACCGGCGATTACCGCCCACTCGTCCATCCGCAGCGTCACGGTCGATTTGAGGGACCGGTTCGAAATCACTGGAATGCCGTTAGACGCCGTGCCCGTCAACACCTTGAATTCGGACTCTATGGCGAGCGTCAATTCATCCGTGCCTTGCACGTGGGGCGTGGCTTTAAGAGTAAGGCCCAGGTCTTCGAAGGTAAAAGAAGGCGGCGGCGTGTAAGCCCCCGGTCCGCTGAAATTGGCCGGGCCGAAATAGCCGGCGGTCAAAATGGGATATTTCTGCCCGACATGAATGGTGGCCGGCTGGCCCTCAATGGACCGTGCGCTGGCATGCAGCAGGATGGTGGCGTTTGAATTCGTAAACGACGCTAACAACTGGGCGTTGGCGATACCCAATCCGATCAGGCTTTCCCCGCCGCCGAACAGCAGCAATCCTGCGATGTTCGAGGCGATCTGGGGCGCGTTGTTCAATACCGTGGTCAACCAATAGGTGGGGAACGAAGTCGGCAGCGCCAAGCCATAATTCAGCATGTCGTTGGTGCTCAATTCCAGGAATTCCAGGTCGAACTGCACCTGTGCCCGGGGGTACAGCAGGTCTTCGAAAAGCTGCCGCGCGGGTATAATCTTCGCCACGGTATCGCGCAGCACAACGATATTCTTCTGGCTGTCCCAGGCCACCTTCTTGATATCGCAAGCCTGCTGCACCGCGGTGATCAGCCCAGTCAGATCCTGCAGCGTGGTGGGCTCCGGCAGGGACACGATCAGAGCTGCGAAGGGCTCCTCCTGTTGCCGCTTCTGGGTGGTATCCTTCGCCACCATGAAGAGACGGTCGGAGACCGGTATGATGAACGATCCGGTGGCCGCCTCGAGCGCGTGCAGGGCCTCGTGGTAATCGGCCTGGTCCATTTTGAAGCGGATCGTCTGCCCCGCCTGGTAGTCTCCATCGAAGACGCAGTCCAGCCCGAAGGCGTGCGCGACAGTTTCGAACAGGGTCTTGCTGTTAGCGTGGAGACGGAAATCCTTGCGGCCCGGCGTGGCCTTCAGTTGATTGGGCGGCAGCGGCTTGCGCGCGTCGGCCAGATCCTCAGGCGTGACTGGGTCGAAGGAGGTCGTGGGACCCTTGTCCAGTTCCGCGAGCGCGGCGGCGAGCTGCGGGCTCACCTTGGTCTCCAAGGCCGCCCGCGTGCGCAGGGCCTCGGTGCGAGACCAATACAGGTGGTTGCCGGGCTCCAAGGCCGCCGCTTCCGAATAAAGCAGATAGGCCTGCGCGATATGCCCGGCCTTCTCGGCCTTGCGTCCCTTTTTGTAGAGATCGGAAGCCTCCGAGGCCCACGCGACGGTAGCCAGCCAAAGAGCGCACAGAACCGGAAGAAGCCGCACAAACGATTGACGCACAAATATCCGTTGGCGTGCAACCGGCGTGCGTAAGCGAGCTTGGCAGGCGGAAGCGCCTGCCCCACCAACGGCACGCAAGCGGGCTCGGCAGATGGAAGCGCCTGCCCCACCAACGAGCCACGCACGCCGGTACACGTGGGTATGATGGAAGCTTAGATGAGCGAAATCGAGGCAGTCCGAAGCTTTCTGGCGCATCACAGGGGTGAATTCGTATTGCCCCTCATCGTGCTGGCTGTGACGCTGGCAGTGGGCTACGCGGCCAAACGCGTGCTCTTCCAGTTGCTCGGCGGCTGGGCCGCGCGCCACAAAGGCGAACCGGCACAGATCCTGGTCAAGGCTTTGGCGGGCCCGTTCATGATCTGGGTGTTGATCCTGGGAATGCATCTGGCCATGCAGTCTTCGACGCTGCCCGGTCGGGCCACCCAGTGGGCGGGCCGCATCCTGCTGGTCCTTTGGATCCTTTCGCTCACCATCATGGCTTCCAGTCTGGCCGGCAAGGTCATACGATTCCACAGCAGCGGCATTTCCGGGGTGCTGCCGGTCACCACTGTGACCCAGACTCTGGCGCAACTGGCGGTGGTGCTGCTCGGAATGCTGGTGCTGCTGAACCTGCTGGGCATCTCGATCACCCCGATTCTGACTGCCTTGGGCGTGGGCGGCGTGGCGGTGGCCCTGGCGTTGCAAGATACGCTGTCAAACCTCTTCGCCGGTTTTAATATGGCCGTCGCCCGCCAGATCCGCGTGGGCGATTACATACGGCTCAACACCGGCGAGGAGGGCTACGTCACCGACATCGCGTGGCGCAACACCACCATCCGCACCTTGAATAATAATCTGGTCTTCATCCCCAACAATAAGCTGGGACAGGCCAACGTTACCAACTTCTACTTGCCGCAAAAACACCTGCAGGTATCGATCCTGGTGAACGTCTCGCGGGAGAGCGATCCCGAACGCGTCGAGCGCATTCTGCTCGAAGAAGCGCAGAACGGGGCGCGCGAAATCCCCGGCATGCTCGGCGAGCCTGCGCCCAGCGTGAGTTTCGACCCGGGCTTTGCCGAGTGGTCGCTGAGCTTCACCCTAAGTTACAGCGTCGCGGAATTCCAGGATCAATTCACCGCGCGGCATGCGCTTCGGAATCGCATCCTAAAGCGCTTGCGCCAGGAGCACATCGATATTCCGTTTCCCGTGCGGACCATCTACCTGCACGGCCAGGGGGCATCCTGATGCGGCTGGCCGCCGCGCTCGTTTTGTGCGGCCTCCCGATTACCTGCGCGCGAGCGGTGGAACTGCAACACGAAACCATCCAGGCGTTCGAGCGCTACATTCGCGAGACCGAGGCAGGCCTCGCGCAGCGCCTCCAGCCCGGGGGCAACTTCCTGTGGGTGGACGACCACCCGGAGCGGGCCCGCCAGGTCCGCGCAGGCCAAGTCGTGATCGAGATTCGCCGTGGCCGGGATACCGTCCCAGTGCCGAAAGGCCTGATCCACGATTGGATCGGCGCGGTGTTCATCCCGGGCGCTACGCTTGGGCAGACCCTCGCGCTCGTCCAGGATTACAACCGCCATCAAGACATCTACAAGCCGGAAGTGCTCGCCTCGCGGTTGATCAGCCGCGACGGGAACGATTTCAAAATCCACCTGCGGGTGATGAAGAAGAAAGTCATTACCGTGGTCCTGGACACCGATTACGACGTGCACTATTATCCGCTGGATGCCGCGCGCTGCCACAGCCGCGCATACAGCACGCGCATTGCGGAAGTGGAGAATCTCGGCCGGCCCGACGAACGCGATACAACGCCCGGCAACGATCACGGCTTCCTGTGGCGACTGAACTCTTACTGGAGATTTCAGGAGCGCGACGGCGGCGTGTACGTAGAGTGTGAAGCCATCTCACTGACCCGCGCCATGCCGGCGGGACTGGGCTGGCTGATTCAGCCCATCATCGAGACTCTGCCGCGCGAATCGCTGGCCAATACGCTCCGGACGACGCGGGCGGAGTTGGCGAAGTAGGCAGCGGAAATCTGCACGTCATTTTCACCAATCCCCTTGCATTTCCCTTTTTCTTCGCCCACAATGATACAGAAGGGAGATTGCTCCGATGGCTTTAACCCGCCGCCAAAAGGAAGTGCTCGATCTGATTGCCAAATTCGTCGATGAGAACGGCTACAGCCCCAGTTACGAAGAACTGGCGCGCGGATTGAACCTGGCATCGCTGGCCACCGTGCACAAACACATCTCGGCGCTGACCACCAAGAACTATCTGAAGCGCAGCTTTAACCAGAGCCGCTCGCTGGAGCTTGGCCCGAAGTACGTGCAGGAGAACCGGCGCCACCGTCTCGACCCGGCGGCCCTGGAGATCCCCTTGCTTGGGCGCATCGCCGCCGGACGGCCGGTGGAGGCGGTGGAGCAGCGCGCCACCCTCAGCTTCGCCGATTTCGTGGGACACGCCGGCACGTTCGCCCTGGAAGTGCGCGGCGAGTCGATGATCGACGATCATATCTGCGACGGCGACATGATCCTGGTCGAGCGCGTCAGCGAAGTGCGCGACGGCGAGATCGTAGTGGCTCTGGTGGATGGGGCCGAGACGACCCTGAAGCGCTTCTATCGCGAGCCGGGTGGCAAGGTTCGCCTGCAGCCCGCCAATGCGGCCCTACAGCCGATCGTGGTGCCCGCCGCGGACGTACAAATCCAGGGACGTCTGCTAGCCGTTCTTCGCAAATATAAATGAGCCGGTTTCCGGCGTGACGCAAGCGCCACGCAAGCCGTTTTTAGTGTGCTAACTCGCGCTCGGCGCGCAGCCAATCTTCTTCGGGCGAGCCGCCTTGATAGCCGCGGGCTTCCCAATAGGAATAGGCCAAGTGGGCAATTGCGTCAAAGGCGGGGGTCGTGTCGGGGGACGTTGCGGCCGGCGAGGCAAGAGCGTTGCCGGATGTCTCCGCCGCAGCGGCGCTCTTATGCGTGCGCGTTACTCTGGCTTTGGCACGTACTGCGGCGGCGGCGCCAGATACAACAGGATCGGTGCCGGTATTTCGTCTATTTGCCATATGAGGTGTTCTCTCCCAAAAATTGAACTTTATTGCCCTATTTTACCAAACCCCACCCTGGCCTCCTAGCAAAATTTTTAATCGGTTCGATTACCAATTCAGCGTCTCGGTATGGTTTCAGACAGTAGTGTCTCAGTCGCGGTATATTAATGTTAGAGTGCGGTCGCGACTGGCGATTTTCGTGCTGCTCCTGATGACGGCGGCAAGCCTGCCGGCCGCCGCGCCGCGCGTGCTCGTCGTAGATGTGGACGGCATGGTTCATCCCGTGACTGTGGAAATCCTGTCGCGCGCCATCCAACAAGCCAAACAAGAGAACGCCGCTCTGGTGCTGGTGCGCCTCAATACGCCGGGCGGCCTCATGGACGCCATGCGCGAGTCGATCGAGAAGATCGTCGGCGCGCCGATGCCGGTGGTCACGTTCGTAACTCCCAGCGGCGCGCGCGCGGCTTCGGCGGGCTTCTTCATGCTGGAGGCCGGCGATGTGGCGGCCATGGCGCCGGGCACCAACACCGGCGCGGCGCATCCCGTGCTGATCTCCGGCCAGATGGATCCGATCATGAAGCAGAAAGTGGAGAACGACGCGGCCGCAGAGTTGCGCAGCATCACCGCCAAGCGCGGGCGCAACAGCGCGCTGGCCGAAAAGGCCATACGCGAAAGCCAGTCGTTCACCGATAAGGAAGCGCTCGACAACCATCTGATCGAGCTGGTGGCGCGCGACGATCGGGATCTTCTCGAGAAGCTGGACGGCCGCGAAATCGCACGGCTGGACGGCGCACGGCAGGTGCTGCACACCCGCGGCGCGGAGATCGAAGTCTACGAGAGAAACCTGCGCCAGAAGATCATGTCCGCGATCAGCGATCCCAACATCGCGCTGGTTCTGCTGGTGCTGGGCGCGCTGGGAATCTATGTGGAGTTCACCTCGCCGGGTTTGATCGTGCCCGGCATCCTGGGAGCCATTATGGCGTTGCTGGGGCTATCCGCGCTCTCGGTGCTGCCCATCAACTGGCTGGGCGCCGCGCTGCTCCTGCTGGCGTTCACGCTGTTTGTACTGGAAGCCAAGTTCGCCACGCATGGCATCCTCGGAGCGGGCGCGGCGCTCTCCATGGTGCTGGGCGCGGTAATGCTGATTAACAGCCCCGTCCCCGAAATGCGCATTCACCTCTCCACCGCCATCGCCCTGGCCCTGCCCTTTTCGCTGATCACCATGGTGCTGCTCTCGCTGGTGTTGCGTGCGCGCCGCAATAAAGTGGTGACCGGCGCGGAGGGCATGCTCGGCGAAATTGGCACGGCCCTAACGCCACTCGAGCCCGGCGGCAAGGTCTTCGTCCGCGGCGAATATTGGGGCGCGGTCTCGGCTGCGCGGGTGCCGGCCGGCGGCCGCGTGCGCGTCACGGGAATCAATGGTCTGCAACTTACAGTGGAAGCTGTTCCCCCACAGAACGGAGCTTGAACATGATCGATTTCACCAGCTTCACGACGATCGTCATCATCATCGTGGTCCTGTACGTGCTGTCCTCCATCAAGATCCTGCGCGAGTACGAGCGCGGCGTGATCTTCCGGCTGGGCCGTTTGCTGCCTGCCCCCAAGGGCCCCGGTATCATCCTGGTCTTCGCGCCCATCGATCGCATGGTGCGCGTCTCGCTGCGGATCGACACACTGGAAGTGCCGGCGCAGGACGTGATCACTCGCGATAACGTGACCGTCAAGGTGAACGCCGTCGTATATTTCCGGGTCCTCGAGCCGCGGCTGGCGGTCGTGGAGGTTTCCAATTTTCTCTATGCCACATCGCAACTGGCGCAAACTACGCTGCGCAGCGTGCTGGGCGAAGTGGAGTTGGATGAGCTTCTGAGCCAGCGCGATAAGCTCAACGCGCGTCTGCAATCCATTCTCGACCAGCACACCTCGCCCTGGGGAGTGAAGGTGACCATGGTGGAGGTCAAGCAGGTGGACCTGCCGGACCAGATGATTCGCGCCATCGGCCGCCAGGCCGAGGCCGAGCGCGAGCGGCGCGCCAAAATCATCCACGCGGAGGGCGAATATACGGCCGCCGAAAAGCTGGCGATGGCCGCCGAAGTGATTCAGCACCAGCCGGCCGCGATCCAGTTGCGCTATCTGCAAACGCTGGTCGAGATCGGCACCGAGAAGAACACGACGATTGTCTTCCCCCTGCCGCTCGATATACTCACTTCTTTGGACCGCGCCCTGGCCAAGATGGGAGCGCCAGAACCGTCCAAACCGGCTAATCCATGAAGAACAACGAAACCGGCGAGTTCGAACTGGTGCTCGGCAACCGGCAATTGCTGAGCGGATTTTTCATCGTCGTCATCCTGTTCGCCGTGTTTTTTGTGATGGGCTACATCGTGGGGCGCAACTCGTCGCCAACGAGGTTGGCCAGCGGCGGCGAGCAGACCACGGCTGCCGTGCCATCCGAGACACGGCCGCAGCCGAGTTCGCCAAAGACGGCTGCGCCGGAGAATTCGGCGCCCACCGCCACGGAACCAGCCAAGGAAGACGCTACGGATCGGCAGCCTGCCACGAAGCCCACGCGGGAACCCGAGACCAAGACGGAGACGCCCAGCGCGGCCACCACTCCCGTCGAGCCCGCTCCCGGCGAGACGTATTTGCAAGTTGTGTCGGTGGCGCAGCACGAGGCTGAGATAGTGGCGCGCACGCTCAAGGACAAGGGTTTTCCCTCGACGCTTTCCCCCGGCCCCACTGGGCGGACCCGCGTGCTGGTGGGTCCCTATACCGATATATCCGCGCTCGGCAAAGCCAAGGCGGAACTCGAGAACCTGGGCTTCCATCCCATTGTGAAAAGATAGTGACCGAACCGCTGGTGCAGATCGGAAACACCGAACTCCACGCGTCCACTATCCGTCCGCGTCTGCCAGAATGGGCCCGCAAGAGCGCCACCCACCATGAGGCGCTGCACCGTCTCAAAGCCGGCTTTCGCCAACTCAACCTGCACACCGTCTGCGAATCGGCGCGTTGCCCGAATATCCACGAATGCTTCGCACGCGGCGCGGCCACTTTCATGATCCTGGGCAACCTGTGTACCCGCGGCTGCGGATTCTGCGCGGTACCCAAAGGTTCGCCGGCGAAGCAGGATATGCGGCTCGATCCGGCCGAGCCTGCCAACGTGGCGCGCATGGCCGCCGCCATGAAGCTGCACTATGTGGTGATCACCAGCGTGAATCGCGACGATCTCGGCGACGGCGGCTCCGCGCATTTTGCGGAGACTGTGCGCCGGGTGCGGCGGGCGCTACCGGAAGCGCGCGTGGAAGTGCTTACGCCGGATTTTTGCGGCGACCTGCAGGCCGTAGCGCGCGTGCTGGATGCCGGTCCACACGTCTTCAACCACAACATCGAGACCGTGCCGCGGCTGTACGGGCGCGTGCGCCCGCAGGCCGATTATCGGCAGTCTCTGGATGTGCTGGATTTTGCACGGCGCTATCGGCCCGATATCCTGACCAAGTCCGGCTTGATGGCCGGCCTCGGCGAAAGCGAAGAGGAAGTACGCGAAGTGCTGCGCGACCTGCGCGCCGCCGGAACGCGCGTGGCGACCATCGGCCAGTATCTGCAACCCACGCGCCGCAACCTGCCGGTGGCCGCCTACGTGGAGCCGCGCCAGTTCGATGAATACCGCGATTATGGTCTTTCCATCGGGTTCGATATGGTCTTCAGCGGCCCGCTGGTGCGCAGCTCTTACATGGCCGACCAGGTGAGCGAAGACGCCCGTGGCGCACGCTTGAGCGTGCTGGAGCGAGCTTCAGCTCGCTCTGCCGACCAACAGGGGGAACCATGATTGCACGCTACTGGCGCGGGTGGACCAACATCCACAGCGCGGATCATTACGAGGCTTTTCTCAAAACGAAAGTGCTCCCCGGTCTGCGAGACATACAGGGTTACAAAGGCGGGTATGTCCTGCGCAGAGATGATGCGGGGGAAGTCGAATTCGTGGTAGTGAACTTATTCGACTCACTGGAGGCGGTGCGCAGATTTGCCGGTCCCAATTACTCCGTTCCGGTTTTTGAACCGGAAGCCAGGCGGCTTCTATCCAGGATCGAGCCGGTTGCCTTGCATTACGAAGTCCGGGTCGATACAGTCTCGGCGGAATAATGAAGCGAACGGCCGGCGCGCTGCTCACTGCGGTCCTGCTGGTTCTGGCGTTTCCCCATTTCGACGTAGTGTGGCTGGCGCCGGTGGCGCTCACTCCTCTGCTTCTGGCAGTGGCGGGCGAGATGCGGCCGTGGCATCGATTTTTGCTGGGCTGGATGGCCGGGATAGTCTACTGGTTCGGCGTCTGTTACTGGATCGAATCGGTGCTGGCCTTCTATGGCGGCTTGAGCACGTTCCTGGCGTGGCTCGCCTTCCTGCTCTTCTGCCTGATCAAAGCGCTGCACATGGGCATATTCGCCTGTCTGGCCGGCATACTGATGCGGCGGTGGTGGGCGGCGCCCGCAGTGGCTGCGTTGTGGGTCGCGGTGGAAGCCACTCACGGATTCCTCGGTTTCGCCTGGCTGGCGCTGGGCAATGCCGGCATCAACTTGGGACTGCCTATGCGCCTCGCGCCCTACACCGGCGTCTACGGCCTGTCATTCGTCTTCATGCTGATGGCCACGAGCATGGCGCTGGCGGTTCTCGGGCGACCGCGTCTCCAGTTGATGTGGCTGGTGGCGTTGCCCTTCCTGATCTTCCTGCCGCCGCTTCCCGACGCCCAGCGCGGCCGCGAAAGCGCCGTGCTGGTGCAGCCCAACATCTCGGAAGACGAGCAGTGGACCACCGAATCGGTCGACCGCATGCAGCGCAGCCTGGCGGCGCTCTCTCTGCGCGCGTCGATGACTGGCGGCACGGAGCATCCGTCCCTGATAGTCTGGCCGGAAGTGCCCGCGCCGCTCTACTATGACCAGGACGCGCGTTTACGAGGCTACCTCGCCGACCTGGCGCACGCGGCCAACGCGCATCTCCTGTTGGGCGTGGTAGCGCACACGCCGCAACACGCGCCGCTCAACTCGGCCATCCTGTTGTCGCCGGAAGGCAAACCGATCACGCGCTACGATAAGGTCAACTTGGTGCCTTTTGGCGAGTACGTCCCCTGGCCCTTCGATTTCGTCAAGCGGATCACCACCGAAGCGGGTGATTTCACTCCGGGCACGCGCGTGGTGGTCTCGCCGGTGGGCGGCCACCAGATCGCCGCGTTCATCTGCTATGAATCGGTGTTCCCGAATTTCGTGCGGCGCTTCGTCGCGGATGGCGCCGAGGTGCTGTTCAACATCTCCAACGACGGGTATTTTGGCAGGAGCGGCGCGCGCCAGCAGCATCTGGAGATAGTGCGCATGCGCGCCGCGGAGAACCGCCGCTGGATCCTGCGCTCGACCAACGACGGCATCACCGCCACTATCGATCCGGCCGGCCGCCTGCGAGGCAGCTTGCCGCTGTATGTGCAGGCGGCGTCGGTGACCGGCTTTACGTACATCCAGGAGCGCACGTTCTATACGCGGTACGGCGACTGGTTCCCGATTTTGTGCGCGTTGGTGGCCGTGGGTCTGTTGCTGGCGGAGTGGAAGACGTGGCGCAAGCTTCAGCTTGCTGCGGCGAACTGCAGCTCGCCGTTGCGGCCGAACTGACGTTCGCCGGTTGGCAGGCGAACGCGCCTGCCCCACCACGGGACTGAAGTCCCGCCCGGCAGACTGAGGCCTGCGCCACGGCGCATCAGCCGCCGAGCTGCCGGAACAGCCAGAACAGAAATCCAGCCAGTAGGATCGAGGCGGGCAGCGTCAGCACCCAGGCCATGGCCAGGTTCCGCACCGTTCCCCATTGCAGCCCGGAGCGGTTGGCTGCCATCGTTCCGGCCACGCCCGAGGACAGCACGTGCGTAGTGCTCACCGGCATGCCGAACCAGTCCGCCGCGCCGATGGTGAACATGGCCGTGATCTCCGCCGCCGCGCCTTGCGCGTAAGTCAGGTGGTCCTTGCCGATCTTCGATCCGACCGTAACCACGATGCGCTTCCAGCCCACCATGGTGCCCAGGCCCAATGCCATGGCCACCGCCACTTTTACCCAAAGCGGAATGAACTTGGTGGCTTTGTCGATGTGCTGCTTGTAGTTCTTCAGCACGTCCACGTCAGCCGCGGCGAATTCCGGCTTTCCAGACTTCTGCATCAGCCGCAACGCTTCGCTCACCACGTACATGTCGTTGCGGAAGTTCGGAGTGCGGTCGGCAGGCACGTGCTTGAGCTCTTTGTACAGAGCCATCTCGTTTCCGATGTCGCTGACCAGGGTGCGCAGGGCCAGCATGGTATTGGCATTGAATTCACGAGTGCGGATGTAGGCGGTCACGTCGTCGCGCGCGTCGCCAATCACGGCGTTGGGCGAGACGTAGTGAGACAGCACGCCGGCGGCCTGATTGGACACCATCACGAACTCCTGCGACTGCCGGGCCGTCACGGCGTGGTTCAAAGCGTACGCCGTGGGAACCGTGCCGATGAGGATCAGCATGATCAGGCCCATGCCTTTCTGTCCGTCGTTGGAGCCGTGCGCGAAGCTCACGCCCGTGCAGGTGAGCACCAGCAGCGCGCGGATCCACAGCGGCGGCGGCGCTTCGCCTTCGGGAGCGGTATACAGCCGTTTGTCCGGGATCACAACTTTCATCAGCAGCAGCAACAGCGCCGCGCACACAAAACCCACCACTGGCGAAATCAGAAGGGTCTTGCCGATATTCGTCGCCTGCGCCCAATCCACGCCGCTGGTGCCCGTCTTCACCGCCATGAGCTGATTGGCGATACCCACTCCGATGATGGAGCCGATCAGCGTGTGCGAGCTCGACGAAGGCAGCCCGAAGTACCAAGTGCCCAGGTTCCAGATGATGGCCGCCACCAGCAGGGCAAAGACCATGGCGAAGCCGGCGCCGCGGCCGACTTGCAGAATCAACTCCACCGGCAGCAGCGAGATGATCCCGAAGGCCACCGCGCCGGTCGAAACCACCACTCCCAGAAAGTTCCAGAATCCGGACCAGACCACCGCCACGTGCGGCTCTAGCGAGTGCGTGTAGATGACCGTGGCAACGGCGTTGGCGGTATCGTGAAAGCCGTTTACAAACTCGAAGCCCAGGGCGGTCAGCAGCGCCACGCCTAGCAGCAGGTAAGCGAATGCGGATGCCGTGCGCACGCCCGAAAGGTCGGAAAGCAAATTGATGACGGCATAGAGGATTCCGGCAAGCAGAATCACGCCGAAGACCATTACGCCTGCCTTGCCGGGCGACTTTGCCAGCTTCGATTCAATTGCGGGAGATACCGCGGTCGCGGGTGCTGCCATAGTGCCCTCCTGGGGATCTTTAGCAGCATACACCACGGGCAACCTGCCTCGGGTTACAGTTCGATTACGGTTAAGTTAAAGCTGTGCGGGACGTTTCAATTCACCCACGGACCGCGGCCCGAGCCGTGCTTCCGCATATAAACCTGGAACTTCTTTTTAGCGCGCTGCAGTTTATAGTTGCGGTACCAGAGGCGGACGTCGTCCAAGTTTACCGTCGGGAAATGCATCTTAAGGTACACGAAGCCGAAGGCCATGCCGCCCAGGTGGGCGATGTTGCTGACGCCGCTATTCTGCGTGCCCAACGCCGCGAGCAGTTCGATGCCGCCATAAATCATGACGAAATACTTCGCCTTGATCGGGAACAGAAAGGCGAACAGAATAGTCACATCCGGGTAAAGCACGCCGAAGGCCAGCAGGAGGCCATAAATGGCTCCCGAAGCGCCGATCGTGCTGGTGCCCCAGCGGCCCAGCATCGCGTTGACGAGCACATCGCACAACCCCGCGCCGATGCCGCAGAGAAAGTAGTATCGCAGGAACCGCCGCGTTCCCCAATCCTTCTCCAGCGTGATGCCGAACATCCACAGCGTGAACATGTTGACGAGCAGGTGCCAGATGCCGCCGTGCAGGAACAGGTAGGTTCCCAATTGCCAGATGGCGAAGCGATGGATGACGCCGTCGGGCGAAAGCGCCAGCCAAGCGAATATGCGGGCGAGCAGGACTTCATCGCGGGCCAACAGGAAGGTGGCCACGAAGATGACGACATTGCTGATGAGCAGCCATTTCACCCCGTTTGGGAAGTAGCTGGAGTAGAAACTGGCGGATCTGTACCGGGTGTTGTACCGCATGCAGGCCTTGAAACTAGAATAACGCAGAAGTGGGGCTTGCTCCGGTCACTGCGCAGCCGCAGCGATTGCACCGGCCGCGTAGCGGAGCCGCGACCGTGAAGGAGCGTTCCGGCGGCCCGGCGCCGCTCACGTCTCCGTTTCCTCGTTGAGCCGAAACCGTCAAGGAACGGTTTCTGTCGCCGCGACCTGATCTTCGGCGCGGCCGTAGCGATTCAGAAAGTGCGAGCCCGTCTGCAGCAGTGCGGCGGAACCGAACCACACCTGCCAGTGCGAGAACAGCCCGCTGCGAATGGCGAAGTTGCTGGCCCATTGCAGGTCCGCCGCCAGCCGCCAGATGCCCAGCGCCGCCGTCATCACCGCCGCGGGCGTTAGAAACGAAGCAAAGGCCAAAGCCACGCGCCGGTTCTTGCGGCGTTTGCGCTCTACTTTGGCGCCTCTGCCAAAGCGGATGCGGACCACCATATCGAATACCACTCTATCAGCAATTGCGTTAAATTAGACACTTCCGATGGATGCGACGTTTCGCCCTCTCGCGACCCACGAAAGGGAGCTGTTGGAGAGGCTCCTCGAACCCGAATTCCCAGGCCGTGACGAACTGCGCGGTCAACTGGATTTCGTCGCCGCCAAAGAAATCCTCGAAGATGGCACCCTGGCGCTCGAATGCGGCCCTTGCCAGCGCGCGCCTGTCAAGCGCCGCGTGCCAACCGAGGGAGAGTGCACAGGTGTCGACGGCGGAAGGATTTTCGTCCTGCTTCACGCCGTGGATGGCGTTATGAAAGAACTCGAGATATTCAAGGTGGGCCCAGCCGAGGATTCCAAGATCCTTCATCCGCCTGCCGCACGTGACCTGGCGCTCTTTACGCCGTACGGTGAAGCAGGCGTGAAGTGGGGCTTGGAAGAGAGGAAATCATGATTCATCGATTGAAAGCAGCGGTTTTTGGCACCGGCTTCGTCGGGCGCGTGCACCTGGAAGGGATTCGCCGCTTGGGCTTCGTCCAGGTATACGCGATCGGCGAGAGCCAGAAAGAGAAGGCCCGCCGGCTTGGCGAAGAGTTCCACGTGGACAAGACCGCCAGCGATTACCATCAGATTCTGGACGATCCCGAGGTGGATGTGGTCCACGTGTGCACGCCGAACGCGCTGCACTTCCCGATGGTGACCGACGCGCTGAACGCCGGCAAGCACGTGATCTGCGAGAAACCGCTATCCACCTCAGTCGCGAACGCCGAAAAGCTGGTGGCGTTGGCGCGCGAGAAGAACCTGCGCAACTGCACGTTCCACAACCTGCGCTTTTACCCCATGGTGCAGCAGATGCGCCGCATGCGCGAGGCTGGCGAACTGGGCGAGATCCTGGTGCTGCAGGGCACCTATTCGCAGGACTGGCTGCTTTACGACACGGATTGGAACTGGCGCATCGATTCCAAGTCGAACGGCCCGTCGCGCTGCATGGCCGACATCGGCTCGCATTGGTGCGATATGGCCGAACACGTCACCGGACAGCGCATCACCTCGGTATGCGCCGATTTGCAGACGTTCCATAAGACCCGCAAGCGTCCCAAGAAATCCATCGAGACTTTCGCCGGTAAGACGCTCAGCCCGGAAGATTACGAGGAAGTGCCCATCGACACGGAGGATTTCGGCGCGGTGGTCTTCCGCATGGGCGACCGCACGCGCGGCGCCTTTACCGCAGGCCAGGTGAACGCCGGACGCAAGAACGGTCTGAGCATCGAGATCTACGGCAGCCGGGCGTCGGTGGCCTGGAACCAGGAGCGGCCCGATGAATTGTGGATCGGCCATCGCAATACGCCGAACCAGATTATCGTGAAGGACCCGTCGCTCATGCTGCCGGCCGCGCGGCCGTATGCGGATCTCCCCGGTGGCCACAGCGAGGGCTACGACGATACGTTCAAACAGCTATTCCGCCGCTTCTACCACTCGGTGGAAGATGCCGCGGCGCCCATCGAGTATCCGCAGTTTGCCGACGGCTTGCGGCAATTGCAAATCCTGGATGCGGAGTTGGCCAGCGCATCGTCGCGCGCGTGGGTGGATGTGCCGGCCGCGGCGGCTGTCGCGGTGTAGCGGCGATGAGCGAGGTGTCCCGGATACTCGACCAGCTTCACCGGGCTTATACAGGGCCCGCCTGGCACGGTCCGGCGCTCGGCGAGATTCTGTCGGACGTGACGGCGGAAATGGCGGCGCGGCGTCCTCTGCCGGACGCGCATACCATCTGGGAGTTGGTCGTGCACCTCACGGTGTGGATGGACGTTCCCATGGTGCGCCTGCGGGGTAAGGAGATCCCCGTGCTGCCACCGGAGGAGGACTGGCCGGCGGTCCCCGAGTCGAGCGAGGCGGCCTGGAAACGGGCGCTCGAGGGGCTCGCCGAAGCGCAGCGCAACCTGGAGGCGGAGGTCCGCAAGCTGACCGATGAGCGCCTCTCTGAGAAGGTCCTGGGCGACAGGCCGTATTCGATCTACACGCTGCTACACGGAGTCGTGCAGCACAACCTGTACCATGCCGGCCAGATTTCAATGTTGAAGAAGGCTCGCTGAACTGCGGGTCGGCAGGCGAAACCGCCTGCCCCACCACTGCGAATCGACAGTCTGCGATTTTCGTGGGGCAGCCAATCCTGGCTGCAGGCCACCTTTTAGGTGGCCCCTGCGGGCATGCGTTCAGCTTGCTGGGACTTCTACCACGTTTGCCGCGTGCGTCCTTAGACGACTCACTTCGCGCCTCACGTTGGCATGCCGGGCGATATAATGGCCGCGCATATGAAGACGACCGTCGTTTGTCTCACTGCCCTCATTATCGCCTCAGCGGTCGCGCCCGCCGCCACGCTTGGTCTCATCCCCCAGCCTGTTTCGCTCGAGATGCAGCCAGGCACTTTCCGCCTGCACTCCAGCACAGCCATCGTGGTTCCCCATGGCGCGCCTGAAGTGCGCCAAGCCGCCGGCTACCTTGCCAGCGCTCTCGCGGCGCCCACCGGCTGGCGGTTGAAGATCTCCGAATCGGCCCGTTCGTCCGCCCGCCGCGACGCCATTGTGTTGGCGTTAACTGCACCTGGCCCCACCCCTGCGAATCCCGATGGCTATGACCTGTCTGTCACGCCGCGCGCCATACGTATCCAGTCCCCAACGCCCGCGGGCTTGTTCTACGGCATCCAGACGCTGCTCCAACTGCTTCCGCCGGAGATCGAGAGCGGGACGCGCCGCGACGCCGCCTGGACCGTTCCCTCGGTCCACATCGTGGACTACCCGCGGTTCGCCTGGCGTGGCCTGATGCTCGACGTCAGCCGCCACTTCTTCACGAAGGAGTTCGTCGAGCAATACATCGATCGCATGGCCCGCTACAAAATGAATGTCTTCCACTGGCACCTGACCGACGACAACGGCTGGCGGATCGAGATCAAGGGACTTCCCCAATTGACCCAGGTCGGTGCGTGGCGCGTTCCTCGATTGGCAAAGTGGGGCACGCGCGAAGCGCCGCGTGAGGGCGAAGCTGCCACGGAGGGCGGCTTCTACACGCAGGACGACATCCGCGAAGTGGTGGCGTACGCCAGACAGCGGTTCGTCACAGTGGTTCCCGAGATCGAGATGCCCGGCCACTCCCTCGCGGCCCTGGCCGCGTATCCCGAACTGTCCTGCACGGGTGGGCCGTTTCAGGTGAACCCAGGCTCGAATTTCTACACGACGGTGGATAACGCCTTTTGTCCCGGCAACGAAAAGACCTTCGAGTTCATCGACAAGGTATTTAGCGAAGTAGCGTTGCTGTTCCCTTCCGATTACGTTCACATCGGCGGCGACGAGTGTTTCAAGGGCTTCTGGAAGACTTGCGTTAAGTGCCAGCGGCGCATGGCCGACGAGCACCTTTCGAGCGTCGAGGAACTGCAGAGTTACCTGGTCCGCCGCGCCGAGAAGATCCTGGAGTCGAAGGGCAAGAAACTGATCGGGTGGGACGAGATCCTGGAAGGCGGCCTGGCGCCCAATGCGGCCGTGATGTCCTGGCGCGGAATGGACGGAGGCATCGCTGCGGCGAAAATGAACCACCAGGTAGTCATGACCCCCACGAATTTCGTCTACCTGGATTACTATCAGGGAGACCCGTCGTTGGAGCCCAGCACTTTCGGTCGGCTGCTGCTCAGCACCTGCTACCGTTTCGAGCCCACGCCCGATGGAATAGACCCGAAGTACATTCTGGGCGGCCAAGGAAACCTGTGGACCGAGTCCGTGCCCAACCCCAGGCATGCCGAGTACATGACCTGGCCGCGAGCCTTCGCGTTGGCCGAGGTTTTCTGGTCGCCCAAAGCGAGCCGGAATTGGGACGATTTTGCGAGCCGGGTCGAGGCACAATTCCACCGCCTGGACGCCGCCGAGGTAAACTACGCGCGCACCATATACGATGTATCGATGACTCCCGAGCGGAACGCCGCCGGAGAGCCGGCCGTGCGCATGAGTACGGAGTTGGCCGGCTGCGACATCTACTATACGTTCGACGGCACCAACCCCGACCAGTTCACGCCGAAATACACGGGCGAGCCGGTGGCGATCCCCGGCGACGCCTCCGTGGTAAAAGCGATTGCCTATCGCGGCGGACATCCTTCAGGCCGGTTGTTATCGTTGACGGTGAAGGACCTGATGGCGCGGCCGGAGCGAAAATGATGTGGGGCCCGATCGGGGCGCCGTCGCCCGCGTCGGATCCCGGTCCGACAGCCGAGCCAGGGCTCGGCGCGGGTCAGGGGACCCGCCCCACATCGCTGGGTCCGACGCTGTTTGCGTATTGGGCAAGACTCAACAGATGAGGATCTTTATGAAACAGTCTTTCCGCGCGATGCGGCTGCTGGCCACAATTGGCGTTTTGGCGTTCACGCAATCCGGGAGCGCCCAGCAACCATTCCAGTTCGCGGGCGCGCCTTGCGCCACACCCCCTGTATTGCACTGTCCCGACAAAGACTGCACGCCGGACAGGGTGATCAACCCCGGACCCGTGGTCGAGATGAAGACCCGCCGCACGTACTTCCTGGATTACCCGTGCGATTTGAAGCCGGGCGAGAAAGTCACCTTCATCCTCTGCCTTCATGGCGCCGGCTCATACGGGAATTGGCAGCGCCACTATTTTCCGATCGTGGACTACGTGGACAAATACCGCCTGGTCATTGCGACTCCGAACTCCCCAACGAAAATCTGGTCGGCAGCCGACGACGAGTACCTGCAGAACATCGTCAACTTCGTCGTGGACCAAATCGGCAAGGAGAACATCCGGGCTTTCTGGCTGGCCGGGCACTCCCAGGGCGGCCTGACTTCGAATCGGCTGGTGCGCACGGACTTCTTCAAGACCAGGGTGGACGGTTGGATCAGCCTGTCCGGCGGCCGCTTGGGCGGGAGCCCGGGCCGTGCCTCCAATTTTGGCCCCCCTCGTGCGGCGACTGCAGGTGCTGCGGGCGCTCCCCCCAGTCCCCCGCCGGGTTTGGCGACGGCTATGGCGGCCTTGCGAGAGCTTCCCTCCAGCGATTTCTCGTTCATCTTCGAGACGGGTGAGCGCGAAATGGATGACAAGGGCATACCCGAGACGTCCGCCTGGGCCGCGAAATACAATTGCGGCCGGCGGCGCAAAGGCGAGGAGATCGTCGACACCAAGAGCGGCTATGTCTACGACAGCACCCGCCAGAATCCGCCCAATTCGTCCTGGGGACTCCTGCCGGCCCCCGGCAAGGCCGAGGTCTACACCTATCCGGATTGCAAGGACGGCCTATTCGTCGCCGACGTTGTCCGTCTCGGCAAGGGACACACCGAAGGACTCGAGCCGAAGGTCACAGAGGAACTGGTCAAGCTGATGATCTCGGCCAATGGCGGCAAGATCCAACAAGCCCGTTAGGCGCGTTACCTCATCTTGAGCACATGCCCGGCCGCCACGTCCAAGACTGGGCGCAGGATAGAATGCCGAGGCAGGCAGCGCCTCTGAGATCCGATCGGGTGGGTCGGTCAGATTGGGTACTACCTTCGATTCGTCAGGCCGGAAGCAGTACTATCTCCGGATTCGTCGCGCTGCGGCGATTTCCTGTGCAGGGACTTAGGTTCCCAGTCAATCGGGTCGACCGTTTGGGGTGGCCCACCTAATCCCTCTAGCATGGATCTCATCCAAATGGAACTGCTCGATGTATACGGTTATGAATCTGGAGTACTAAGTGAGATAGCAATTTTAGTACTAGGTCCTTGTTAGTGTCTGCAAGAAAAAATGGCAATGGAAAGGCAATCGCGTGTACAATGGTTGGAAATCTCGGGCCAAGCGGACAACCCGGGTGAGATTTGTATTTCTTCCGGCTTATGCCGGCAATCGGGGGAAGGCTCGGGATGACGCGACGCCGTGCGAGTTGTGCCTGCTGTGGCGCTGTATTTTTTCTATCGTTGATTTTGCCTTTCGCGGCGCGTGCCCAGAGTTCCGTCGCAGTGCTGACAGGGCAGTATAATAACTCCCGTACCGGCGCCAATCTTAACGAGACTACGCTGGCGCCTTCCAACGTCTCGGCGGGCACGTTTGGGTTACTGTTCACTCAAGCCGTGGACGGCAATATTTTCGCCCAGCCACTTTACGTTCCCGGACTGACCATCAACGGGGCCACGCACAACGTGGTATTTGTCGCCACATTAAACAACTCGATATTCGCCTTCGATGCGGACAC